>OBMA010000491.1_pt1 | contig 23569 bp, 21 predicted proteins | sample 1539141 | NCBI WGS metagenome assembly OBMA01 (sample SAMEA3991484, study PRJEB22521) | metagenome | biome: anthropogenic terrestrial biome; feature: sewage plant; material: raw primary sludge | place: Sweden | collected 2012-09-26
TGGGAGAGTAGGAGGCCGCCTTTTTTCAACAAACCCCCGTAAGGATTTATTTCCTCACGGGGGATTTTGTGTTTATGGTGATGAGTACTTATATATTTTTTGACACTGTTGGATAAATTTTTTTCTTCGGAGTGCTTGCTTTTACGACTCCTGATTCATGAAAATACTGTCTCTATACAATGAAAATTTCCTAAATATCGTTTGCCTAAAATCTATTTGTGAAATAAATATTAATTCTATAAGGAATACACTTTTTCTCTTTAAAATATTGAAAATCAATAGTATCTATCGTTTTTGTTATATTAAAAAACCTGAATTTATTTGCTTGTTTGTACTTTTTTTTGTATCTTTGCACTGAAATAAAAATAATACGTCTATCTCATAGTATTGATAGTATATTATGTAATCAAACTTAACGGGAGTTTGGATTCCAGTGTAACTCATTCTCATGTAGACTGAATCCTTGAACATAGTTTTGTTCATACTCCATAAAATAATTAGTAATGAAGAGAATATTTAGTGTTTTATGTTTCTGTTTCTTGTTATCTCTGTTGATGCCCGAAACTGTATTAGCAGCTTCGAATGTAAATGGAGATACTTCTAACGTAGATTGGAATCCAGTTATGAATGCAATAATCCAAGTAGAGAGTCAAGGACATCAATTTGCTAAAAATGGCAATTCTTGTGGCGTTCTCCAGATAACACCCCTGCTTGTGAGAGAATGTAATTCAATCTTGAAAAGAAGAAAGAGTAAGAAGAAATTTAAGTTGTCTGACAGATTTAATATTTCTAAATCAAAAGAAATGTTTTTGATCATCCAGTCCTTTTATAATCCAACTAATAGCATAGAGATTGCGATTAGGACGTGGAATGGGGGAGTCCATTATAGTATGGCACGAACGCAACGGTATTTCGAAAAGGTGATGAGGTATATTAAATAGTACATAACAGAATCGGAGCCACTCAATGATAAATTGAGTGGCTTTTTTGTGAAAACTCATCAAATATATGAATAAATACTAAAAGTATGATAGAATTGTCTACTTTAGCATTATATTTGCAGTCTAATTATTGAATAAATAAATTAATTATGACAACAACTAGTATTATTATTTTGGTGGTAGTTATCCTCCTTGTTATATGGTGCATAAGCATATATAATAACTTGGTGAAGTTAAGGAATAACCGTGAGAACGCTTTTGCAAATATTGACGTACAGCTTAAGCAGCGTCATGATCTCGTTCCTCAGCTTGTCGCTACCGTAAAGGGTTATGCTGCTCACGAGAAAGAAGTTTTTCAGAAGGTAACAGAAGCTCGTGCTGCTGCAATGGGTGCAACAAGCATTAATGATAAAATTCAGGCAGAAAACATGCTTACCAGTGCCCTTTCTGGATTAAAAGTGTCTCTAGAGGCTTATCCTGAGTTGAAAGCTAATCAGAATTTTCTTCAGCTTCAAGGTGAAGTGGCCGATTTGGAAAACAAACTAGCTGCCGTACGTCGTTTCTTTAATTCTGCAACGAAAGAATTAAATAACGCTGTTCAGACATTCCCTTCCAATATATTTGCAAATATGTTTGGATTTCACAAAGAACCAATGTTTGAAGTACCACAGGAACAAAGAGCAGAGATGGATAAAGCACCTGATATTCAATTTTAATCAGGCATGGAATACGTCGGAATAGAAACCCAACAAAGACGGAACAATATACTCAGCATCATGCTGCTTGTATTGTTCCCTATTATATTGTTGGGAATTGTTTGGTTGTTCTTTTTCCTAATAACTTATTTTGGTAACAGTACTATTGATGACTATGGTCGTACCATCTATCATGCAGATTGGTTTACCGTGAATCAATATTTTGTCAGCTCTATGCCTTTGGTGATAGGTCTGGTGGTCATTTGGTTCATCATTGCGTATTTTTCTAATACATCTATGATTCGTATGGCAACTGGGGCACGCCCATTGGAGCGCAGAGATAACCCACGCATATACAATATTGTCGAGAATCTATGTATGTCGTGCGGGATGAATACTCCGAAAATTAATATTGTTGACGATCCTCAGTTAAACGCTTTTGCCAGTGGCATAGATGAAAAGAGTTATACTGTCACTTTGACAACAGGTATCATTACTCGTCTTAATGATGACGAGTTGGCAGGTGTTATCGCACATGAACTGACGCACATCCGTAATCGCGATACAAGATTATTAATAACAAGTATCATCTTTGTGGGAATTATTGCGACTCTGACAAGTATTGCTGTTCGTCTCATTTATAATATGTTTTTATTCGGAGGCGGAAATAACCGTAATAAGAAAGAAGGAAACGGATTATCTATCATCGCAATCTTACTTGTAGCATTGGTATGCTGCGCCATAGGGTATTTGTTTACTGCAATAACGCGATTTGCTATATCAAGAAAACGTGAGTATATGGCGGATGCAGGAGGAGCCGAGATGTGTGGAAATCCTTTGGCTTTGGCTTCTGCCCTTCGTAAGATCTCTACAGATCCAGGATTGCAGGGTGTTAAAAGGGATGATGTAGCTCAGTTATTTATTATTCATCCAAGTGCGATGTATGAAGGGGTCATGGGAGTAGTTAACAAGTTATTCAGCACTCATCCAAGTACAGATAAACGAATTCAAATATTAGAGCAGTTTTGATAACTGCTCTTTTTTTATTAAAACAAAATGAAGAAGGTTAATTTTATATTGTCAGCACTATTCTTATTGATAGTTGTTTCGACTTATGGACAGGTTACGAAGGTCACGCATCATTCATTTGATCATTATAATGACAAAGTGGAAACTTTCAGAAAGGAAAGACGGGTTGACAGTACCGATATTGTGATGCTTGGCAATAGCTTAACAGAATATGCAGGTAACTGGAGTAAACTTCTAGGAATTAAAGATGTAATTAACCGCGGTATTGCCGGTGATGATGTTGATGGTATTTATAATCGTTTGAATCAGATATTGTCAGGACATCCAAAAGCAATTTTTCTAATGATAGGGATTGATGACCTTACTCAAAACCTTAATCCAGAGAATGTGGCTGAAGGTACAGAGAAACTGATTATGAGGATACGTCGTGAGTCACCTAAAACCAAATTATATGTTCAAAGCATTCTGCCAATAAATGAATCATTTGGAGTTTGGAAAATACAAGGGGATAAAGCTGCTGAAATTTCAGCTGTAAACAACCTCCTCAGAAAATACTCTGCACACCATAAAATAGAGTTTATTAATCTATATCCCAATTTCGTCAGACATGGAACAAATGTAATGCGTAAAGAACTCACCTTAGATGGCTTGCATCTTTCTGCTTTTGGTTATAAAATATGGGCATACGAATTGCGTAGGTATATGAAATCTTTATAAAACAAAAGCGGATAATAAACTGATTCTCAGTATATTATCCGCTTGCTTTGTTGCGGAGACACGACTCGAACGTGTGACCTCCAGGTTATGAGCCTGGCGAGCTACCAACTGCTCCACTCCGCGATATTCAATATCATTTCTGACTTGCGAGTGCAAAGGTATGGCTTTTAATTGACACCACCAAATATTATCTGTCTTTTTTTCAAATAATAAAGATTTATCTGTTTTTTACTTGCATAAATCAAATATAATGCCTATTTTTGCACACATATTTTGCAATGTGCAATCGTATAAATAAATAAAGGTGAGCAATAATGTCAATATCTAAAACTCGTCAAAAACTTGTAGATGTAGCCCGCCAGCTGTTTGCAAAGAATGGTCTGGAGAATACGACTATGAACGATATAGCGTTAGCTTCCGATAAAGGTCGTCGTACTCTTTATACTTATTTTAAAAGTAAAGAGGATGTCTATTTTGCTGTAATAGAGTCGGAATTGGAAAGACTGTCAGATAGAATGGATGAGGTTGCAGCAAAGAAGATACGTCCTCAGGACAAAGTCATTGAACTTATCTATACACATCTTAGTATGATTAAGGAGACGGTCGTGAGAAACGGTAATCTAAGAGCTGAGTTTTTCCGTAATATATGGATGGTCGAGAAAGTCAGAAAGAACTTCGATGAAGATGAGATAGAACTCTTTAGAAAAGTCTTTGCTGAGGGCAAAGCAGATGGGGAATTTGACATAGACAATGTAGAACTCGTTGCAGATATAACTCACTATTGTGTAAAGGGACTTGAAGTTCCATATATCTATGGTCGATTGGGTAAAGGACTTACCGAAGAGACGAGTAAACCGCTTGTTGCAAAGTTTGTTTATGGAGCATTAGGTAAAAGTGATGATATGTTAGATTAATTATTTTAATATAAAACGAAAATGGGATTATTAAATGGAAAGACAGCCCTTATCACAGGTGCTGCACGCGGTATCGGTAAAGCTATCGCATTAAAGTTTGCATCAGAAGGTGCAAATGTCGCATTCACGGATTTGGTTATTGATGAGAATGGCAAAGCTACAGAGAATGAGATTGCTGCTTTGGGCGTGAAAGCTAAGGGATATGCAAGTAATGCTGCTGATTTTGCACAGACAGCAGAGGTTGTTAAACAAGTTAATGCAGATTTCGGATCTATAGATATTTTGGTTAACAATGCCGGAATCACAAAAGACGGTTTGATGATGCGTATGACAGAGTCTCAGTGGGATGCAGTTATTGCTGTTAACTTGAAATCTGCCTTCAACTTCATCCATGCTTGTACACCGATTATGATGCGTCAGAAATGCGGAAGCATTATTAATATGGCATCAGTTGTTGGTGTTCATGGAAATGCAGGTCAAAGCAACTATGCTGCATCAAAGGCTGGTCTTATAGCTTTGGCAAAGAGTATTGCTCAGGAGATTGGTTCTCGCGGTATTCGTGCTAATGCCATTGCACCGGGATTCATTGATACAGCAATGACAGAGGCTTTATCTGAAGATATTCGTAAAGAGTGGATACAGAAGATACCTCTCCGTCGTGGTGGTAATGTAGAAGATATTGCTAATGTAGCAACATTCTTAGCATCTGACATGTCATCTTATGTATCTGGTCAGGTTATCCAGGTAGATGGTGGTATGAATATGTAATACTGACAATGGAAGTTGTATACGAAGACAACCATCTTATCATTGTCAATAAGAAGAGTGGGGAAATTGTTCAGGGAGATAAGACTGGAGATCGTCCACTTTCCGAGATAATAAAGGATTATATCAAGAAGGAGTACTGCAAACCGGGGAATGTTTTCCTCGGTGTAGTACACCGTCTTGATCGTCCCGTTTCGGGGCTTGTGATTTTTGCCAAGACATCAAAGGCTCTTGCCAGACTGAATGAGATGTTCCGTATAGGGGAGGTCCACAAAACATATTGGGCAATAACCAAGAACTGTCCTCAACAATTAGAAGGGGAATTGACCAACTGGCTTGTCCGTAATGAGAAACAGAATAAGAGTTATGCTTATGATAAGGAAGTACCAAATTCCAAGAAAGCTATTCTTAGATATAAAGTAATCGGACGTTCTGATAATTATGCTTTAATAGAGGTCCATTTGATGACAGGACGTCACCATCAGATTCGTTGTCAGTTGGCAAAGATGGGCTGTCCAATCAAAGGTGATCTGAAATATGGAGCTCAGAGGAGCAATCCCGACGGAAGTATATCGCTACAGGCACATAAAGTAGAATTCATACACCCTGTATCAAAGAAAGAAATCATTGTAGAAGCTCCTATTCCCGAAGAAAATTTGTGGAAGGAAATAACAAAATCAATATAATTGTTTCAACAAATATTGTTTTTCTTATCAATTTCCTTTTTATTTCCAAAAAAAACATTTACTTTGCAGTAGATATACTGGAAATAAAAGATTATGAAGAAAGCTTTTTGGTGGATCGGGATTATATTATTAAGTCCTATTATACTTTTTATCATAATAACAATATTGTTGTATATTCCTCCTGTTCAGAATTTTGCAGTGAGGAAAGCTGCTTTGTATGCATTTGATAAAACTAAACTCGATATTCGCATTGATCATATTTCTTTGGTCTTTCCTCTTGATTTAGGTGTTAACGGGGTAAAAGTAATTCAGCAAAATGACTCTTTACCTCAGGTTAAAGATACCGTTGCCGATATACGGAGTATCAAACTCAATGTTCAGTTGATTCCCCTGTTTCATAAGAATATTGAGATTAACAAGTTTGAAATCTCTAAAGCAAAATTAAATACCACAAATTTCGTACCTCAGGCACGAGTCAAAGGATTTGTTGATAATCTATCGATAAAAAGTCATGGCATTAAGTTAGATGACCAGGTAATGAACGTGAATTCCTTTGATTTAAGTGGTGCAAAGCTAACAGTCGAACTTAGTGATACTGTGCCCAAAGATACTGCAAAAAGTGAAAACAAATGGAAGATAATTGCCGAGAAGGCAAATATTAATAATTCAGATATTACCATTCATACGCCGGGAGATACCTTGCAAGTACGAGCTCGTATCGGGGTATTGACTCTTCTTGATGGGGCCTTTGACTTGGGTAAAGGTTTATATACCGTAAGACTGTTTGACTTAAAATCAGGAGTCATCAATTATGATAATATTTTTCAACCACGTATAAAAGGATTCGATTATAATCATATTGCACTTTCCGGAGTCAATATCAGTATTGATAGCCTGTCTTATAATCAATCAAATCTTAATATGGCTCTACGTGCATGTTCGTTTGTCGAGAAAAGTGGAATCAGGGTTAACGATTTGAAAGGAAAGGTAGGGCTCGACTCTATGAGTGTGCACCTGCCATTGATGGAACTGCGTACACCCGATTCTGATATTATGACAGAGGTGATCTTTGATAAGAATACTTTTGATAAACGGAATCCCAGTAAAATGTTTGTTAGATTGATGGCAACTATAGGGAAACAAGATGTCATGCGGTTCTGTGGAATGATGCCGCAGCAATTTGTCAAACGCTATCCCAATCATCCTTTGACAATACGTGGCTCTATAACCGGTAATATGAAAGCCATAGATTTCACAGGCTTGGACATCAATCTTCCCACTGCTTTTCATGCCAAAGCAAAAGGTGTTGTTAAAAATCTGACAGATATCAAACATATGAAAGCCCACATTAACATGCAGGCAGAATCGTATGACCTGGGATTTGTCACATGTATGGTAGATAAATCCATAATGAATCAATATAGGGTGCCTCGTGGTATTACAGTTGATGGTGATTTTGATATGGACGGAAGTAAATATTCCGCCGATTTCACAGCTCGTGAAGGAAAAGGTGTTGTTAAGGGCAATGGAAGATTTGATGGTAATAACATGACCTATGCAGCCTCATTGAAGATCACCGAATTGCAGTTGCATCACTTCATGCCTCAAGATTCTTTATATGCATTTACCGGCGAGGTGAATGTTAAGGGCAAGGGTACCGATTTCATGTCAAAAAATAGTTGGCTCAATGCCAGTGCGGATATTAAGAAGTTTCAATATGGACATTGGAATCTCGATAAAGTAAATGCGGTAGCAACATTGAAAAGCGGTGTGGCCCATGCAGATATAGACAGCAAGAATCCGATACTCGACGGTATCATTACTCTAGATGCCTTACTGGATAAAAAAGATGTGGAATTGACATTCAGTGCAGACTTAAGGAAGGCCGACCTGTATCATTTACGTCTTCTGGATAGGCCATTTAATACGTCAATGTGTGCTCATTTGGACTTTAGCACGAACCTAAAGGACAAGCATCACCTTTCTGGAATGATAAGTGATATGACCATCATTACCGACACAACAACATTTCGTCCTTCAGATGTGGTGATCAACATGTTGGCGAGTCGGGATACGACATCTGCTCAATTGTTAAGTGGTAATCTCGAGCTTAATTTAAATTCAAGTGATGGTTATCAGATGGTGCTAGACAAAGGTCTTCGCTTTTCGAAGGTTCTGATGACCCAGTTAAAAAATAAACGACTGGATCAGGTGGCATTACGTAATCACCTCCCCGATGTCAATTTATACCTGATGAGTGGAAATGAGAATCCCTTCTCTAATATCATGTCTATGTACGGAATTAAATTCAATGATCTACTCATTGACATGACGTCATCAACAGTTAAAGGGCTTAATGGAAAAGCACATGTCTATTCATTAAATGTAAATAAGAATCAGATTGACACAATCAATGTCTCAGTTTATCAAGACACAGCTCAGATAAAATTTGAAGGCCAGGTTAAGAACGCAAAGAACAATCCGCAGTTTGTCTTTGATGCTCGTTTTAATGGTTATGTTCTTGAAAAAGATGCAGGTATCAATTTTAAATATTTCGACAGCGAAGGAAAAATGGGTGTCATGTTGGGGCTTGAAGCAACCTTGGAAGATAAAGGTGTGAGGATTCGTCTCACGCCTGCGCGCCCGTTACTTGGTTACAAGGAGTTCAATTTAAATAAGGACAACTATATATATCTTGGAAATGATATGAAGGTAGAGGCGAATGTTGATCTTATTGCCGATGACGGTACGGGTGTAAAATTGTTTTCAACTCCGAATGAAGAGGCTTTACAGGATATGACCGTCTCTATCAATAAGTTTGATCTCGAGAAGATTATGTCTGTACTTCCTTACATGCCGCGCATGACAGGTTCTCTCAATGGAGATTTCCATTTCATTCAGACCAAAGATCAATTGTCCGTCATGTCCGACTTAGCTGTTAGTAAGATGACCTATAATCATTCTAAAATAGGTAATATAAGCAGTGAATTCGTGTACCTGCCTAAGAACGATGGCTCTCATTATGTTGATGGCCGGTTGATGCTCAACAACAAGGAGGTTATGACAATGGTGGGTAGTTATCAATCAGCCGGAGACGGATATATTGATGCCCAGTTGGGTATGGATCGATTCCCATTACAGATGGTTAATGGTTTTATCCCCGATCATCTGCTAGGTTTTAATGGTTATGGTGAAGGTTCTGTGGATATCAAAGGCTCTCCTAAAACGCCACAGGTAAACGGAGAGGTATATCTTGATTCTGCTTACTTGACGAGTGAACCCTATGGTGTTAATCTACGATTTGACAACGACCCTGTAAGAATCGTGGGAAGCAATCTGTTACTAGAGAATTTTGGTATGTATGCACATAATAACAATCCTTTGAACATATATGGTAATGTTGATTTCTCCAATCTTGATAAAGTATCAATGGACTTGCGTATGCGTGCTAGTGATTATCAACTTATCGATGCCAAGCGTACCCGTCACTCTCTAATCTATGGCAAGATGTATGCCGATTATATGGGATATATACGTGGGGATCTGGATAACTTACAGATGAGAGGACAGCTAAAGGTTCTGGGAAACACAGACATTAAATACCTTCTGAAAGACTCCCCTTTGACTACAGATGATCAGCTAAAAGAATTAGTAACCTTTACCGACTTTAAAGATACGACGAAGACAAATGTAGCCAAACCGCCAATTAGTGGTTTAAATATGGATCTGTCTGTCGATGTGGAGGAGGGGGCACATATCATGTGTGATTTGAATGCCGACCATTCAAACTATGTTAATCTAGAGGGTGGAGGTAACCTGAGACTGTTATATAATACCACAGACAACGTCCGATTGATAGGCAGATATACCTTGAATAACGGAGATATGAAATATGCATTGCCAATCATCCCACTTAAGGTCTTCACGATACAGAGTGGCAGTTATATCGAGTTCACTGGCGATCCTATGAATCCTAAACTGAACCTCAGTGCTACCGAGAGGATGAATACCCTTGTCGCTTCGCAATCGGAAGTAAGTCGTAGTGTTGCCTTTGATGTGGGAGTCAAGATAACTCAGACATTACAGCACATGGGGCTGGAGTTTACTCTTGATGCACCCGAAGACATGTCGGTAAAGAATCAGTTGGCAGCCATGAGCGCCGAACAAAAGAGTAAGATTGCTGTTACTATGTTGACCACGGGTATGTATCTGTCTGATGGGAATACAAGCTCATTCTCTATGAATAGCGCTCTCAACTCATTTATCCAGAGTGAGATATCTAATATCACAGGAACAGCTCTTAAGTCAATGGATATGACATTCGGAATGGATAATAATACTAGCTCAAACGGTACTTTACATACAGACTATTCCTTTAAGTTTGCCAAGCGGTTCTGGAACAATCGTCTTAGTATTGTCATTGGCGGAAAGGTTAGTAGTGATGCCCAGACAAATAATGAAAACCAATCACTTATAGATAATGTATCCTTTCAATATCGACTGGATCAGACCGCAATGAGGTATGTTAAACTATTCTATGATAAGAATAGCAACGATTTGTTGGAAGGCCGTATCACGGAATATGGTGGTGGTGTGGTTTTGAGAAAGAAGATGTCTAATATCGGTGAGCTGTTTGACTTCAGAAAGAAAAAAGATGTGATGAGTCCATTATTGCCAGATTCAATTAAAAAATGATGAAACGTTTATCTTTATATTTGTTATTAGTAATAACTCTTTGTGCATGTTCTTCGACAAGTAATCTGCCTGAAGACGAGGTACTGTATACTGGTTTGAAGAAGATAATATATACAGATAAGAATAAGAGTGATGCATTTACTGCCACTCAGGTCGAAGTAGAGGCAGCCTTGGCATGTCAGCCAAACGGAGCTCTGCTTGGCAGTTCTTATTACCGTACTCCATTTCCTGTGAGGTTGTGGATCTATAATACATTTGCTAAATCACATACAAAAGTGGGAAGATGGATACTAAATTCATTTGGTAGTGAACCAATCCTTATGAGTTCAGTCAATCCTGCTGTCAGAGCTTCTATTGCAGAAAATATTCTGCGTTATCATGGCTATTTTAACGGTTCTGTCGATTATGATGAAGTAAAAATGCGTAATCCCAAAGAAGCAAAGCTGAGTTACAAGGTGGCGATGAATCATTTATACACCTTTGATACGATAAAATATGTCAACTTCTCAGCAAAAGCTGACAGTATGATAAAGGCCACAAGCCAAGAGAGTCTGCTTAAGAAGGGTAATCCTTTCTCTGTTTCAAATCTTGAAGCAGAACGGGGACGACTTCATAATATATTTAGGAATAACGGTTATTATTATTATCGACCTTATTACCTAACTTATGCTGCCGATACTATTACAAAACCAGGTCGTGTAATGGTCAATGCCCAACCTATTGCGGACATTCCCTCAGAGGCGAAGAAACAATGGTACATCGGTAAACTGAGAATAGAGATGCGTGATAATGTGATGGACCAGCTTACCGACTCTTCTGTACGTCGCCAATTTACTGCTTTCTACCGTGGAAAGAGAATGCCATTGCGAGCAGGTGTAATACTCCGTAGTCTCACATTTCGTCGTGGCGACTTGTTCAATCAGGACAAATATAATGAGTCGATGATGAACATTAGTGCTTCCGGACTTTATAGTCTTACCGATTATGTGTTTACACCGCGTGACACTACTGCTAGTTGTGACACCCTCGACCTTACTATTAATACTGTATTTGACAAAGCTCTCGATGGTTCAATAGAGGGAAACTTTACAAGTAAAAGCAATGATCGAATGGGACCGGGATTGGTCATTGATCTGACAAAGAGAAATGCTTTCAAAGGAGGTGAGAAGTTGAATCTTAAACTGAACGGCTCTTATGAGTGGCAGACAGGTAAGTCGGTTCAGGGAAATAGTTCTTTGATCAACTCTTATGATTATGGTGGTTCAATATCGATAGATTATCCTCGTTTGGAGTTGCCTTGGAATAAGCGTTATCGTTTATATTCTATACCATCAACCTCGTTCTCGATAGCAGCCGACTGTATGAATCGTGCTGATTATTTTAAGATGACAACTGTTTCAGCCGGAGTAACCTATAAATTTCAAACGTCTGCTACTTCTAAGCACGAAATCAGTCCGTTCCTTCTTGATTTTGAGATCCTTCAAAACAAGACAGCACGTTTTGACTCTATTATCAATGCCAACCCGGCTCTGTATGTGTCAATGCGCAACCAGTTTATTCCAAAGATGAAGTATACCTATACCTACACTAGTCCGTTGAAATATAAGAACCCAATTGTATGGGAATCTTCTGTCACAGAGTCTGGTAATATCTTGTCTTTGTCGTATGTGGCTGTTGGCCAGAAATTTAACGAGAAGGGCAAAAATCTGTTCGGTAACCCATATGCTCAGTTCTTAAAGATTACGACCGACTTGCGTAAGACTTGGACGATAACAGACAAGTCACAACTTGTGGGTCGGGTCTCTGCCGGAATCATTTTTACCTATGGTAATTCATCTGTCGCTCCTTACAGTGAACAGTTCTATGTAGGTGGTGCTAATAGCATTAGAGCCTTTACCGTGAGAAGTGTTGGCCCTGGTAAATATCAAGCACCACTATCTAATTATTCTTATCTTGACCAAACCGGAGATTTAAAGTTTGAGGCTAATCTTGAATACCGTTTTAATATTTTCGGCAATTTGTATGGTGCAGCATTTCTTGATTCAGGTAATATATGGTTGATAAAAGATGACAGCAGCAAGGATGGTGCAACATTTAAACCACAGAATTTCTTTAAGGAGCTGGCCACAGGCACAGGTATCGGTATCAGATATGATATGGAATTCCTCGTACTCCGCTTAGATTGGGGTATTGCCATTCATGTACCTTACGATACGACGAAGAGCGGTTATTATAACATACCTAGTTTCAAGGATGGTCAAGGATTGCATTTTGCCATCGGTTATCCTTTTTAGAAAAAACATCAATGTGTTTGGTGCTATCTCAAATAAAAATAGTACTTTTGCATATCATTTTTTGACTAAATAAAATATATAAAATTATGAAACCAACTTTATTACTCTTGGCAGCCGGAATGGGTAGTCGCTATGGCGGTTTGAAACAGTTGGATGGTTTAGGCCCCAACGGTGAAACGATCATGGATTATTCAATCTACGATGCCATTCAGGCAGGATTCGGAAAGATTGTTTTTGTTATCCGTAAAGACTTTGAGAATGATTTCCGTGAGAAGATATTAAGTAAATACGAAGGACATATTCCTGCAGAACTTGTTTTTCAGAGTATCGATGATTTACCTGAACCTTTTAAATGTCCGGAAGGACGTGTAAAGCCTTGGGGTACGAATCATGCGGTACTGATGGCAAAGGATGTTATCAACGAACCTTTCTGTGTTATCAATTGCGATGACTTCTATAACCGCGATTCATTCATGGTGATAGGTAAGTTCCTAGCAAACCTTTCAGAAGGAAGCAAAAATAAATATGCGATGGTAGGTTTCCGTTGTGGAAACACGCTATCTGATAATGGTTCTGTTGCCCGTGGTGTCTGTTCAAAAGATGCTGAAGAACATCTAACAACTGTCGTAGAGCGCACCGAGATAATGCGTATTGACGGTTCTATCTGTTATAAGGATGAAGATGGAAAGTGGATATCTATTGAGGATAATGTTCCTGTTTCAATGAATATGTGGGGATTCACTCCAGATTATTTAGAGTATAGTGAGGCTTATTTCAAAGAGTTCCTAGCTGATCCAAAGAATATGTCAAATCTCAAGGCAGAGTTCTTTATTCCTTTGATGGTCAATAAGCTTATCAATGAAAATACAGCAACTGTTGAGGTTCTCGATACCACTAGTAAGTGGTTCGGCGTCACTTATGCTGCTGACCGAGAGTCTGTTGTCGAAAAGATACAGACATTAATCAACGAAGGCGTTTATCCGAATAAATTATTCTAATAAAATTTCCAGAGGCGGCTTTCAAGCCGCCTCTACTTTTATCTACTACATTTTATGCTAAAAAATATCTTGTCTGATGCAGAACGTAGCAGGCTTAAGTCTCTTATCGATGAGGCAAATAATATCGTTATATGTTGTCATACTTCACCTGATGGTGATGCAATTGGTTCCTGCTTAGGACTTGCTGATTACCTTAAAAATATAGGCAAGACCCCAGTCATTATTGTTCCCAATAAGTATCCGGATTTCCTGAGATGGATGTCCGGCAATGAAACCATAAAAAGATATGATAAGAAAGCCTCTGAGGCCGATCTTCTTTTTGGCATTGCTGATTTGATTTTCTGTTTGGATTTCAATGCAGATAATCGCACCGACGAGATGGCAAAACCTTTAGAGACATCGAAAGCCAAGAAGGTCATGTTAGACCATCACCCTGATCCTGTCATGGAAACTGTTCTGACAGTATCTCATCCGGAGATGAGTTCCACCTGTGAAATCGTGTTCCGCGTAATCAGTGAGTTAGATGGTTTTGATATGATGTCCAAGCATGGTGCCGAGGCTATCTATTGTGGAATGATGACAGACACCGGTGGGTTTACCTATAATTCAACGTCTCCTGACATTTATTTCATCATCAGTCAGATCCTCATGAAAGGCGTTGATAAAGATAAGATATATAGAAACGTTTATAATAATTACAGTTGTGACCGTTTCCGTCTTATGGGGCATATACTTTTAAACAATCTTGTTTACATTCCAGAATATAATGCAACCTTCTTTACATTAACAAAGAAAGAGATGTTAAAGTTCAATTTTATCAAAGGTGATGCAGAAGGTCTGGTGAATATTCCACTTCAGATAAAAGGAGTGAAATTGTCCATATCATTGCGAGAAGATACTGAGAAAGAAAAACTGATACGTGTCAGTCTTCGTTCTGTTGATAGTTTTCCTTGTAATAAGATGAGCGAACTGTTCTTCAATGGTGGTGGTCATCTTAATGCTAGTGGTGGAGAACTGAATTGCGATATGAAGCATGCCGAAGAAATTGTGAAGAAGGCTATCATCCACTTTGAAAAGGAGTTAAAGTAGCATAATAACATATCATGAATGACTGATTATTGGAGCTTATTTTGTAATTTTGTACCAAAATCAGAATTAAGAAAAATATAAATATGAGGAAAACAGCTTGGATGCTATTGTCAATCTTTACAATGATGCTTATCGCTAGTTGTAGCAGCTACGAGACATACGCAGAAAGAAAGGACAAAGAACGTGCAGCCATCAATCAGTTCTTGAAGGACTCGGCGATAAATGTGATTTCAGAAACTGTATTCAACCAGCAAGATTTTACTACTGATGTAAGTAAGAATCAGTTCGTACTTTTTACAAATACAGGTGTTTACATGCAGATTGTCCGCAAAGGTGTAGGGGAGAAGTTGAAAGACGGCGAAACCGCTACTGCTTTATGTCGCTTCACAGAGTGGAATATCCTAGGTGACTCAATGCAGTTGCGTAATGATATCCTTTACTATTCTTCTGTTGTAGATAAAATGACTGTTAAGAATACAAGTGGTACTTTTACTGGCTCTTTTGTCAATGGCTCTAGTGTGATGTATTCTATTTATGGAAGTACTTCAGTACCAGCCGGATGGTTGATACCATTTTCATATATCAATTTAGGTAGGCAGACTACCGAAAGTGAAGAGATAGCTAAGGTGAGAATTATTGTTCCTCATGGCGAGGGTCAGAGCGATGCCTCATCTAACGTTTATCCCTGTTTTTATACAATAACTTACGAAAGAGGAAGATGACATTAATCAAGTCTATTTCAGGAATCCGCGGAACTATAGGCGGAAAAACGGGTGACACATTGAACCCGTTGGATGTTGTTAAGTTCACAACAGCCTATGCTGTTTTTATTCGTAGTCACAACACAACGCATAGTAACAAAATCGTTGTGGGTCGTGATGCGCGCATCTCTGGCGAGATGGTCAAGAATGTGGTTTGCGGTACCCTGATGGGTATGGGCTATGATGTAATAAACATCGGCCTGGCCACAACACCTACTACAGAAATTGCCGTACGTATGGAAGGTGCTGATGGAGGTATTATTATCACTGCCAGTCATAATCCCAGTCATTGGAATGCCCTAAAGTTGCTTAATAGCGAAGGGGAGTTCCTCTCAAAGAATGACGGTAATATAATTTTGGATATTGCAGAAAAAGAGGATTTTGATTATGCAGATGTTGAACATATCGGAAAGTACCGCGATGATGATACGTATGATCAAAAGCATATCGATTCTGTTCTTGCATTAAAACTTGTTGATGTTGATGCCATCCGTAAGGCTGATTTCCATGTATGTATGGATACCATCAATTCCGTAGGCGGAATTATCCTTCCTAAGTTATTCAAGGCTCTTGGTGTCAACCATGTTTGTGGTTTGAATTTAGAACCCAATGGCTGTTTTAATCATAATCCGGAGCCTCTTGAGAAGAATCTTGGTGGTATCATGGATAAAATGAAAGAAGGCAAATATGATATGGGAATCGTAGTAGATCCGGATGTCGACAGACTTGCATTTATCTGTGAGAATGGTGAAATGTTCGGTGAAGAGTATACCCTCGTTTCTATTGCTGATTTTGTTTTGCAGCATAACCCCGGAAATACCGTATCCAATCTAAGTTCTACGCGTGCGTTAAGAGACGTTACCAATAAATATGGTGGAACGTACACGGCTGCAGCTGTTGGAGAGGTTAACGTAACAACCAAGATGAAAGAGGTGAATGCTGTCATTGGTGGAGAAGGCAATGGTGGAGTTATTTATCCAGAGTCTCATTATGGTCGTGATGCCCTTGTCGGCATAGCTCTGTTCCTCTCCTCATTGGCACAGAAGGGTATCAAGGTTAGTGAGCTGCGTAGTTCTTTCCCTAATTACTTTATCGCTAAGAATCGAATTGATCTTACCCCTGATACAGATGTTGATAAGATATTGGAGAAGGTGAAAGAGTTGTATAAGAATGAGCAGATAACCGATATTGATGGTGTTAAGATCGACTTCTCAGACAAGTGGGTACATTTGCGTAAGAGTAATACAGAACCAATTATTCGTGTTTATTCTGAAGCTTCATCTATGGAACTTGCAAATGAATTGGGTAAACAAATCATGGATATCGTGTATAAGATGGCTTAAGATATTCAAATGATATATATTAAAAAGAGGTTGTTTTGTTACAAAGCAACCTCTTTTTAATATGTCTTAGTTATGATGAACTGTATAAAAAGCGAAATACGGTAAACTCACGTTCACCGCATTTCTCAGTCTTAATTAAGATTTAGTCTAGTCCTTCTTGTTTCTTACACATTAGAAAACTCTATTTAATTATTAATGCAAAGTTACAAATATTATTGGAACATACAATACTTACACCCTTAAAAAAGTTTAAAACAAGATATGCTGTCCCATAAAAATAAGATGGTTTTATAAAATGGATAAAGGATACAATATAGGTTATGACTAATCAAAAAGAAAAGGCCTCATACTAATGATAGTATGAGGCCTTTTCTTTGAAATATTGTATCTTAGAACTTTACCATTTTGATAGCTGTGATAGCACATTCATCACCTTTGTTACCTAATCGTCCACCACACCGGTCTTTTGCCTGTTGGAGGTCATTCGTAGTTAATAGGCCATAGATAACAGGAATATCGCTTGTCGCATTGAGTCTTGCAATACCATCGGTTACTCCTTGACAGATATAGTCGAAGTGTGGAGTTTCACCGCGTATAACACTTCCAAGTATAATGACTGCGTCAATTCCTCCGCTAAGAATAGCTTGATGAGCTCCATAAATCAATTCAAAACTCCCGGGGACTCTTTTAACATGGATATTTTCTTCCAGAGCACCATTCTTCATGAGTGTGTTCACCGCACCTTCTAACAGTGCACCTGTGACTTCACTATTCCATTCGCTAACGACGATAACAAAGCACATCTTACTTGCGTTTGGCACTTCGTTGATGTCGTAATCAGATAAATTATGAAATGATGTTGCCATTATTCTTGAGATGCGCGTTCGATATATTTGTCAATCTGCAGGTAGTTCTCAGAAGTTTTATCGTTGTATTTTGACTTAACTTCTTGGTAGAGAGCAACAGCATCTTCTTTCTTGCCTTGGGTTTCAAGAATCTCACCGGCCTGAATGAGGTATGTTGGAGATAAGCTCTTGTTGTCAGCCATCTTTGCTGCTTTCTTGAGGGTTTCAACAGCTTTGTCAAGCTGGTTCAGGTGTGCATAGCAGTTACCTAATGCTCCTACGGCAGCAGGACTGATCATCAGGTCGCTCTGTGTATCGAAATTCTCAAGATATTTAACAGCATCACTAAATTTTCCCATCTGTGCATAGCTCAATCCCGCATATAGGTTTGCCAGATTACCTGCATCTGTATTGCTATAATCGTCTGCAATCTTAACAAAACCAGGATAGCCCATACCGTCACCGTTAAGTGCTTTTTCATAGCTCTCCGTGTTGAAGTATTCCTGACCCTTAGCAAGTGATGTGCTAGCCTTTTCTCCACGAGGACCAGATACATAATTTTTGTATAGGATAGTTCCAGCAATGACAATGATGATTGCTGCCACTACATAGAGAAGAGCCTTCTTGTTTTTCACGAAGAAAGCTTCAGAATTGTTGAGAGCCTCTTCAATATTGAGACCACTCTGGTTGTTTTTAGATGTTGCCATTTATTTTTTATGTTTTTAATTTGCGTATTTTTAAGCGGGACAAAATTACAGAAATTATTGCATTTATGGAAATTTTGCACTGACTTTTTTCGTTTTTCAATGATAAAAGAAGTAACTTTGCCCAAATTTCATAGATTTTGAATGGTACTACAGAATATATCTATCATTAATTATAAAAATATAGTTACGGCAAATCTGGTTTTGTCTCCAAAAGTGAATTGTTTCATTGGTCACAATGGGGAGGGAAAGACAAATATGCTGGATGCAGTTTATTATCTCTCTTTTTGTCGTAGTTCTTCTAATCCGATAGATTCTCAGGTCTTGCGTCATGAACAGGATTTTTTTGTACTACAAGGTCAGTATTTAAGTGATTTCGGCGAGATAGAGAATATCTATTGCGGAATGAAGCGGGGTAGTAAGAAGCATTTTAAACGTAATAAAAAAGATTATCGCCGTTTGTCCGAACATATCGGGTTAATACCCTTGGTTATGGTCTCTCCTTCAGATACCATATTGATAGAAGGAGGAAGCGAAGAAAGACGACGTCTGATGGATGTTGTCATCTCACAGTATGACCACGAATATATAGAAGCTCTTTTAAATTACAACAAGGCACTTACTCAGCGTAACTCTTTGCTTAAGATGGATGAAGAGCCTGATATTGAACTGATGAAACTTTGGGAAGAGCAGATGGCGGAACTGGGTGAGAAGATTTACGCGAAACGTGCTATTTTCATTCAAGAACTCATCCCAATCTTCCAAGAATTTTATAATAAAATTTCAGATAGTAAGGAGTGCGTTTCATTAAACTATATTTCCCATTGTCAGAGAGGTCCCCTGCTTGATGTCATCCAGCGTGACAGGTTTAAGGATAGAGCCATCGGTTACTCTCTTCATGGAGTTCATCGTGATGATCTTGAGATGACTATTAATGGGTATCCTATGAAACGTGAAGGTTCTCAGGGGCAAAGTAAAACATTTGTCATCGCTATGAAATTAGCTCAGTTCGACTTTCTTCGTCGGACGGGTAATGGTAATGTTCCTATACTTTTACTTGATGATATCTTCGATAAACTCGATGCTTCGCGCGTCGAGCAGATTGTAAATATTGTATCAAGTGACCGTTTTGGACAGATATTCATTACAGATACCAACCGTGAGCATCTTGATCGGATATTGCACAATGGTCATATGAATTATAAAATATTTTCAGTTGTCAACGGTGATGTAAAAGAAAGGGAGGAATAACTATGTTCAGAAGAAACACAGAATCATTGAATGACGTCTTATTGCGTTCACTCAGACAGTTGGGCTTGGAAACTCCTCTGCTCCAGAAACGTCTGATTGATTCCTGGCCTGTTGTGGCCGGTGAGATAGCGGCCCGTTATACGACCGAAATCTATATACGCAATCAGACATTAGTGGTTCATCTTAACAATCCGGCATTACGTGCCGACTTGATGATGCAACGCACCCGTCTTGTAAAAGAACTAAATAACGTGGTGAGGACGACGATGATAACGGATATTCAGTTACGTTAGCTGATAACCTCATCCATGTTGACGTCGTATTCAGACGATGGAACATTCTCAACTTTCTGAAAATTGAAACAGATACCTATCTTATAAGCATCAGGTATCTTCTTTAGAAACCGGTCGTAATAACCTTTCCCCCGTCCTAATCTGTGACAGTTGTCATCGAAGGCCATCCCGGGGATGACGGCGACATCTATTTCTTCGTATCTGTCAAAGACCTCGCCGGTAGGTTCCATGATATCGTATGCTCCATATTTCATTTCGCCCGCGTTGTGGAACATGCGCAATTCGATATGCTCATTGTCGACAACCACTGGCAAAACCACATTCTTTTCTGTGGCGATCTCATTGATAAAATGATGCGTATCCACCTCGTCGGGCAATGAATAATACAACATCACTGTTTTTGCAGACTGAAATCTGAGACTACATTTCAATTTCTGAATTGTAGTCTCAGACATCGCTGTCAGTTCTTCACTGCTGAATTGCTCTTTCAACAGTCGGATCTCTTTTCTCAGTTTCCCCTTTTCATACATTTCCTACGCAGATTCTGTAGAGGCTATTGTCAAATCCTTTAGAATTAACCATGCTGGTCTTCCCTTTGTTGTCAGGCTTTGCAGGAGGTAATTTAGGGAATGCAGAATTGGTCTTGAATACATTTAGAGCTGCGTCAATCGTCGGATCATCAGAATTCAGATATTCATTCCATGCTTCCTCGTTCATCATGTTATAGATGATTCTACTGTTGATGAAAGTCTCGAGCAGTTTATGAGACTTCTTAATCATGAGATTACGACGTTGCAGACCGTGCTTGTCGGCATAGTTGGCAAATTTCTCCACGGTATTCTGATTTTTCAGATAATCCGCCATCTCAGTCATCTCTTTGAAATTATTCAATTTTATTCTGTTGTCATCAGTGTATGAGAAGGCAAACGTTAGGATCAGGCCCGACATTCCGGCTTCTTTGTAATACGATGTGATTCCGAGTGTATCCTCAGCAACGAAGATGTCCGGAGTGATACCGCCACCGCCATAAACCAATCTTCCGATATTCGTGTGATAGGCAGGCCCCGTGTGTTTGATGCTGTCCTTGGAGAAGTACTCACCGTGTTGGTATCTTGACAATAAGTCTTTCTCATAATCCTTGTCGTCTCCTGTGACGTAAGGCTTCTGTATACAACGTCCTGATGGTGTGTAATAACGGGCAACAGTAAGGCGTATCATCGAACCGTCAGGGAATTCTATCGGTTGTTGTACGAGTCCCTTACCGAAAGAGCGTCGTCCGATGATGGTACCACGGTCATTATCCTGTATGGCACCTGCAAAAATCTCAGATGCAGAAGCCGATCCTTCATTGATAAGGACGATTAGCGGTATGTTCTGATAACTACCGCGGCCGTCACTACGGTAATCCTGGCGTGGTGATTTTCGTCCTTGGGTGTAGACAATCAGTCGTCCCTTGGGTAGGAATTCATTAGCCATCTGTACAGCTGAAGCCAGATAACCGCCAGTGTTGTCGCGAAGGTCGATGACCAAGTTACTAACCTGTTCCTGAGACAGTTTTGCCAGTGCTATTAATAATTCCGGGTAAGTAGTTTCTCCGAAGCTCTTTACTTTGATATAACCGGTGTTATCATCAAGCATATAAGTAGCAGAGATGCTCTTCTGAGGAATGTCACCACGGGTAATGTCGAAATAGCGTACTTTCGTTTCTCCGTATCTGATGATACCCAGTTTCACCTTTGTATCTTTAGCACCTTTCAGACGGTGCATAGCCTCTTCATTGGTGCATATCTTACCGACGAAGGGTTTGTTGTCAATACTTACAAGTTTATCTCCGGCAATGATACCAGCCTTTTCGGCAGGACCGTTGTTGATGACGTTTTGAACATGTAGCGTATCTTCTCTGATTGTAAATTCGATACCTACGCCCGAGAAAGAACCTTTCAGGTCGTCATTTGCCGTCTGCACGTCTTTTGCACTTATGTAAGTAGAGTGGGGGTCAAGCTCTGCCAATATTTGAGGCATAGCCTTTTCCACTAGTTGGTCCATATTGACTGTATCCACATATTGATCATCAATGATATGTAGCAGGTTGTTTAATTTGTTACTGCTCGAATTGATGATACTCAGTCGGTTACCTGAGAAATGATTTGCGTAGAATGTTCCAATGACGATACCGATAACGATACAGAGTGCCATTAATACAGGAACGAAGCGTGATGATTTATTCTGACTCATTTTCGTCGGGATTTAAATATATGACTTCAATATTTGCTTTTTTTAATAATTGTATTCCGTCTTCCAAGCGGTAATGTTCACCATAGACCACGCGTTTGATGCCAGCCTGAATGATGAGTTTTGAGCATTCGATACATGGTGATGCCGTGACATAGAGGGTAGCCCCTTCACTGTTGTTATTGCTGCAAGCGAGTTTTGTGATCGCATTTGCTTCGGCGTGCAACACGTACGGTTTGGTGATATTGTTATCGTCTTCACACACATTCTCAAAACCGCTTGGTGTTCCGTTGTACCCGTCACTGATAATCATCTTGCCTTTGACTACAAGTGCTCCCACCTGTCGTCTTTTGCAATAGCTGTTTTCGGCCCAGATACGTGCCATTCTCAGATAACGAAGATCCAGCTGATGTTGCTTATCCTTTGTTGCCATTGCTGTTTTTATGCTTTTTTCTTTGGTTGAGTTATAATACCGTTGCGTTGTAGTAGAGCGTCAATCGTGGGTTCACCACCTCGGAAGCGTCTGTAGAGATCCATAGGATGTTCAGTACCACCTTTTGATAGGATATTGTCACGAAAACTCTGCGCCGTCTTTTGGTCAAAGATACCATTCTTTTTGAATACGCTGAAAGCGTCGGCATCCAGAACTTCTGCCCATTTGTAACTGTAATATCCCGCAGAGTAGCCTCCAGCCATGATATGACTGAATTGAACGGTCATACAGGTGTCAGGCAGCTGTTTCATAACCATCGCCTTTTCCCATACTTTTTTCTCAAATGTGAGAATCTCTTCATCAAAAGAATCTTTCTGGGTATAATAGGCCATGTCCAGTAGTCCGAAACTAACCTGACGCAAACAGCCATAAGCCACATTAAAGTTACGACTTCTCATAATGCGGTCAATAAGTTCATCCGGCAGAGGTTCGCCTGTCTGATAATGGAAGGCGAATGTTCGTAGAAAATCTTTCTCAATGGCGAAATTCTCCATAAACTGTGATGGCAACTCCACAAAGTCCCACCACACGTTTGTGCCGCTGAGGCTTTCGAAACGTGTATTTGCGAACATGCCATGAAGAGAATGTCCGAATTCGTGAAGGAATGTCTCTACTTCCCCGAGAGTCAGCAGAGCCGGTTTATTATCGGTAGGTTTCGTCAGGTTCATCGTCACACTCACGTGCGGACGATTATTCTCCCCTTTGTTATCAATCCATTGACCTTGGTATTCCGTCATCCAAGCACCTCCCTGTTTCCCTTTGCGAGGATGGAAGTCTGCGTAGAAAACAGCCAGATAGCTACCATCTTTGTCAAACACCTCATA
>OBMA010000496.1_pt1 | contig 23440 bp, 23 predicted proteins | sample 1539141 | NCBI WGS metagenome assembly OBMA01 (sample SAMEA3991484, study PRJEB22521) | metagenome | biome: anthropogenic terrestrial biome; feature: sewage plant; material: raw primary sludge | place: Sweden | collected 2012-09-26
GATTTGGTGCAGAAAACTACCGTTTCCATGATCATGAGAAACTAGCTCATTACGCTAATGCCGCTACTGACATCGAATTTAAGATGCCTTTCGGATTTAAAGAGGTTGAGGGTATTCACAGCCGTACAGATTTTGACCTCTCACAGCATGAGAAGTTCTCAGGTAAAAGCATCAAATATTTTGATCCGCAAACCAACGAGAGCTATACTCCGTATGATATCGAGACTTCTATCGGCGTTGACCGTATGTTCCTCAGCATCATGTGCCACTCATATTGTGAAGAGCAACTTGAGAATGGTGAGACACGTACTGTATTGAAACTTCCTGCAGCGTTGGCACCAGTGAAACTCTGTGTGATGCCGCTTGTCAAGAAAGACGGTCTTCCTGAAAAGGCACGTGAGATCATCAATGATTTGAAATTCCATTTCAATTGTCATTATGACGAGAAAGATACTATAGGCAAGCGTTATCGTCGTCAGGATGCTGTAGGTACTCCATATTGTGTAACTGTGGATTACGACTCTCTGAAAGATAATACCGTAACAATCCGCTTCCGCGATACGATGGAGCAGGAGCGTGTCAATATCTCCGAGCTTAATGACATAATCGCTGACAAGGTAAGTATTGCCAGTCTGCTGAAAAAAATACAATAATGAGTACAAATAAATTAATTCTATTTGCTTCATTGCTGTTTATCGGCCTGGGACTGAGTTCTTGCGGAGAAGATGAGAATACGATAGAGGAATATCCTAACTGGCAGGTAAAAAACGAAACCTACTATAAGAATCTTACCGACTCGGTCAAACACCTTATTGCAAATGGTAATAAGGAGTGGAAATTCTTTAAGAGCTGGTCTAAGGAAGATACCCTTAAGAGTAAACTCGGTGATTCGATCTGCGTACATGTGCTGACCGCAGGAACGGGTAGCGGATGTCCTTTATATAATGACTCCGTCCGTGTACATTATTTGCTACGTATTCTACCTTCTACAAGTTATAAGGATGGTGCCATAATAGATAGATCGTATTATGGTTCATATAATCTGGAGACTAGTATTCCGAAGACTCTTCTTGTAAGTGGCTTGATAGATGGATTCACGACGGCCCTTATGAATATGCATATAGGTGACAGATGGGTAGTTTATATGCCTTATGATTTGGGATATGGTAGTTCCACTTCAAATGTTCCAGCGTATTCTACTTTGATATTTGATATTACGCTCGCTGCATATTATCATGCAGGGAGTAGTGTCCCCGTTTGGTCGGCCAAGCAAACAAAATGGACGGAATAGAGAAATGATTAATTTATGATATATATGAAGGCGTTCTTGGTAACAAGGACGCTTTTTTTTGTATTGATGAGATAGATAATCCTGATGGTTATATTTTAGGGTTGGTTCTATTATCTTTCTCAACATAATTTTTTCGTTAAATGTTGATGCAATGACGAAATTAATTAATACATTTGCATCCTAAAAGCTAAAGGATGTATGTTATGAGACACAATGAAATAAAGAAATTGATTGAGGCTGTAGAGTATAAGTTTGGAAAGAAAATTAAAGTGGCTGATGATTTCGAAAGTTTGGCAACAGATATCAAGACTAAATGTGAAGAATATTTAAGCCCTTTGACTCTCAGGAAGCTTTGGGGGGTCTTTACAAACATGGAAAAACCGAAACCTCATACTCTGGATACACTATCTTTATTCCTCGGTTTTCAGGATTGGGATGGTTTTAAGTCAGCATTGCATGGCGAATCTGATGGCGAGACAAACTATGAAAGCGGAAAGCTTGTTGCTAAATCTGATTTAGAGAAAGGTAACAAACTACAATTCAGATGGAAACCGGATCATGTATGTGTTGTCAGATATGAGGGAGACAATCGTTTTACGGTAATGTCATCATCCAATAACGAAATATTGAATGTGGCTGATACCTTTCGATGCGTGGGCTGTGAAAACGGGAAACCGCTTTTGATCACAAATGTGCTTCATAACGAACAACTTTTAGAATCTTTAGAGATAGGTGATGACGATGGCATTAGGTTTATGCTAGTCAATAAATAATTATCTGGATAAAGGATCTTTAAAACGGATAGAGAGCAGATTGGGGACTGTATTCTTGCCTTTGTAGAGTTCTATGATGTTCTTATAGACTCTATAGGTTGATATAATAAGCTCATCCGGTTTGTTTTTTAATGATTTTATAGCAACGGTAGATGATATAATGACTTTTGGATATTATGATCACTTTCCGAGGAAAACAAAAAAGGCTTCCGAATGGAAGCCTTTTTATTGAGTTTTGAACAAAAATTATTCTCCAATAACTGTTCTCTTTTCCTGAATACGTGCTTTCTTACCTGTAAGTTTACGCAGATAATAAAGTTTTGCACGACGAACTTTACCGATCTTATTGACAGCGATACTGTCGATACTCGGTGATTCGATTGGGAAAATACGTTCAACACCAATAGTGCCAGACATCTTACGAACAGTGAAACGCTTTTTTACACCATGACCGGAAATCTTAATAACAACTCCACGGTAGAGCTGGATACGCTCTTTTGTTCCCTCGACAATTTTGTAAGCGACAGTGATTGTGTCTCCACTTTTGAACTTAGGAAACTGTTTGCCGGTTGCAAATGCTTCTTCAGCAACTTTAATTAAATCCATTTTTCTTATAATTAAATTTGTTTATCGTTCCAACGCAACATAACAGGGAACTCTGCATCCTGCCAGCGATTGCGAGAAAAGCGGTGCAAAGGTAGCATTTTTTAGTAACATATCCAAAACAATTGTTTGTTTTTTAATTTTATCTTCGGTTTTACAATACTTTTTGTTACTTTTGTGCCAATAAAAATAGTAATTATGGATAAGAAATTTTTGCACTTCCTGATTGTGACAGCTCTTCTGACCTGTAGCGTCATTTCCGAAGCACAAACCTATCAATTAAAATCAATATCAAGGAGCCGGGTGCTGATTGACAGCTCTCTGGATCCTTTTACTGATTCTGCTGCCGTAAAATACCTCGCTCCTTATAGACAGAGAGTTGACAGCATGATCGAACCGGTGGTGGGCAATAGTGAACGATATATGAGAGCATCTCGTCCTGAGAGCCTTTTATCAAATCTTCTGAGTGATATCATGGTCTATCAATCATCGATATTTGATGAAACAGTTGATTTCTCAGTTTATAATATGGGAGGAATCCGGGCTTCCTTGCCAAAAGGAAAAGTAACTTATGGAGATATATTGGATATTGCTCCTTTTGAAAACAAGCTTTGTTTTCTTACTTTAAGCGGTCAGAAAGTAATGCAACTTTTTCAAGAGATAGCCTCTGTCGGTGGGGAAGGAGTAAGCCATGGTGTTCAGATGGTTATTTCTAAAGACAGGAAGTTGGTTAGCGTCTTACTTAATGGCAAGAAGATAGAACCAACAAAAAAGTATCGTATTGCCACTATTGATTATTTGGCACAGGGAAATGATAATATGGAAGCTTTTAAATCTTCTGAAAATATTGTGATGCCTACAAACTCAAATAATAACATACGTGAATTTATTATTAAATACTTCAGAGATTGTATGGAACGGGGAGTTGTTGTAGATTCAAAAATGGAGGGCCGTATTACGGTTGAATAAAATGAAGAAGATATTTATATTGTTTGTGATATCAATCATCTCTATTGTAACCCCTGTTTTCGCACAACAGACGAAGCAGTTAGTTATTTATCATACCAATGATACACATAGTTGTATTATGCCTCTTAATAGTAATCTGACAGACACTCTACTTGCAGGTAGGGCGGGTTTCTTACGCAGGGTTTCTTTCGTCAACAGAGAGCGGGCTGCCAATCCGGATATGTTACTTTTTGATAGTGGTGACTTCTCACAGGGGTCTAGTTATTATACTCTTTACAAAGGTGATGTTGAAGTTGGTTTGATGAATATGATGCATTATGATGCTGCAACTATCGGTAATCATGAGTTTGACTTCGGAGTGGAAAATATGGCCAGGCTCTTTAAAATGGCGAAATTCCCTATCGTTTGCGCTAACTACGATTTTACAGGAACGGCATTGGAGGGATTGGTCAAGCCTTATGTCATATTAGAACGTAATGGACTTAAAATCGGAGTATTCGGACTTAGTCCTATTCTTGAAGGACTTGTCTTCGCAGGCAACTTCGGTGGTGTCAAATATGAGGATCCTGTTTCGTCGGCTCAGAAAGTGACAAACTATCTAAAGAATGAAGCTAAATGCGATGTGGTCATCTGTCTTTCGCATCTTGGCTGGAGTGAAAAGGGTGTGGATGATCAGACTCTTATAAGTAAAACCAGATATATTGATTTGATCCTTGGGGGACATTCACATACTTACTTTAAAGAATTGAGATATGTGAAGAATCTAGATGGGAAAGAAATTCCTAATGACCAGAATGGTAAAAACGGAATATATATAGGAAAGTTACTGCTGAATTTTGAAGAGAATCATTCAAAATAGAATGAGAATACGATCATCTTCGTGTGAGCACTCTTTACGGATTTGGTGTAAAGCAGTTTAGATGAATCTGTAATCATGTTGGAGTGTCCCAAATCTAATGAGTTGGAAAGACCATAGATGAATTTCAGTTCAGGTATCAGTTTAAAAAACGGTAGATATAAGTCGCAACCAATACCTAGTTCAACACATGGGTCAAAACGTTTTAATGCCAAAAAATCCTGACTGCTACTGGTAAGATTCGTCATAGGGTTAATACCTGCTATGATATATGGCCGATAGTTATTGAATCTCTCTGCTGAATATTTGATGTCTACAGGTATGGATAGATAGGTACATTTCAAATTTTGTGTTTCTTCTTTTGGCTTGCCGGATTCTGTAAGATCTGTAAGGTTATGGAATGTTAGATGCTTTACTCCAAAATGCATGGTAGGCACAACTCTAAGGGAGATGTAGGTGTTAATGCGAAGCTCTGCCAATACTCCTACTGTAAATCCCGGATTCCAGTTGTCTTGATCACATACTATGGTCTTTGTAGATTCTGTACCGTCGGCATTCTGGATAATCTGAGGACCGACATTCTCAAACTCGATATCTTGCGTCTGTAAGCCGAATAAGAAGCCGTAGTGCAGGGTACGTAAGTCAATATAAGGACGGTACTGCACTGTCTTCTCTTGTGCAACGAGTGTCGTCACGCAGAGAAATAGTAAGGCTATTATGGTCGTAATTTTTCTCATTTCCTTTATTATAACGTAATCTTATAGACGTTATTGTATTTGGTTTTATTTTGAAAAGGTTTAAATAATTAAAAATCATATACCAACGTATTGGTATTTGAGATAAATGTATTACTTTTGCAATACTATTTTTTGGTAAAATTTAAAATTTAAAAACAATGGCTTACGTAATTAGTGACGATTGTATCGCTTGCGGTACATGTATCGATGAATGCCCAGTTGGAGCAATCTCTGAGGGCGAGAAGTATTCAATTAATCCTGAAGTTTGCACAGAATGTGGTTCATGTGCTGACGCTTGTCCTTCTGAGGCTATCAGCTTGGGCAAATAATTGAGTTTTCTGTTTAAAAGAATAAGAGGGCGTGTCATAATTGACCGCCCTCTATTTGTTATAGCTATTTCACCTTTTCTATTACCAAGACTTCCACAACAATATTACTTTCTATAACGACATAAAAAAAACGCACCTATCTAGGTGCGTTTTTAATATATTGATCTGTTTCCTTTATTTTACGAGAGGAAGCATCTTCTTAACGAATTCATTTGCTGGATCTAATTCTGCAATTTTGATACAGTATGATTTTGAATCAGCTTTCATGTTTTTGATGTAGTAATAGTATGCCAAATATCTGTATGCCTCAATAAGTGGGTTAGTATATTTTGCGAGATCATTACTTGCCAACATAGTATTTACTGATGCTTCATAATAAGGTTTTGCAAGACCTTTTGACTGGTCTGGATCAAGTGCTGAGTTTGCTCTTGCGCGGTAGAAGTTTCCCAAGTATATATTAGGAGACATTGTTGCTACTTCTGCAAATATTGAGTCTGATGTTTGTAATGCAAGTACCTTCTCTGCTGCTGGAATTGCCTTATTCTCATCAGTACCCCATCTGTAATAGATCTTACCCAACTGGTAGATATTGTCAGCAGTTAACTTGCTCTTATCAATCTTTGAGACGTAATCTTTGTAGTATTTTGTGGCGTTAGCATAATCGAGAACATTATCGTATGCGTCAGAAAGTGCTTTTATAACGTCTGTTCTTGTCTCGTCAAGAGCTAATGCCTTCTTGAACTGTTCTATTGCCTCCGGGAACTTCTTTGCTCCAACAAGTGCATAGCCGTAATATGTATAATCTAGGTAAGAAAAATCTGCGTTGTCACAATTGTTGAATAGATTGTTTGCATATTTTTCTGCTTCTTCGAATTTCTTCATATCCGTATTGTTGTACATAGCAAGGCGGTTGAATGCTGCAGAACGAGGATTCTTCTGAAGACCCATCGTTGCAATCTCTTCAGATTTATCAAATTGATGATTCATGAAAAGTGCAAAAGCATAGTTCTGTAAACCCTTATCATCCATCTTGGATTTATCTATAGTACCATAAGCCGCAATTGCTTCTTCAAATTTGTTACTTGTGTAATATACTTCACCAATTTTCAGATCTACGTTGGTTAGATCTGGTCTTTTCTCTTTTAAGGCCTTAAGCTTTGTTACAGCTCCTTCTGGATCTATGCTCTTGTAGATATCTGCATAGCGAAAATATGCATTTTCATCTTTTGGCTCATAGTATATTGCAGTCTCATACATTTGACAAGCTGTGCCCGGATCATTTTTTGCAACTTCGATATCTCCTGCAAAGACATTTGTCTTCGCACTGTTGGCTTTAACTTTCTTTGCCATATCCAGAATCATACTTGCTTCATCCGTCTTTTTTGCGTTAAGAAAGGTCCTTCCGACAGAAATAATTAAATCTAAGTTCTTCTTATCACTTTTGATTAAAGACTTCGCTTGATCCATTGCTTCCGTAGAATTGGTCTTTGCTGTTTCTGCAATTTTACTGATAGCAGCCTGCTGATCTGCATTCTGCGCTAAAGCTGAACAACCTGCAAACAGGAGTCCTGCAATAAGAAATTTGATACGTTTCATTTGTTAATTATCGTTTACGTTAACTATTCTTACAGGTTGTGTCTCAGGAAGAAGACCTGATTTTAATATGATTCTTTGACCTTTATCCGTTGTCATAAATGTTGCAAACCCCCAAGATAATCCATTTCTTGGATCGTTTAGTAACAGATATATTGGTCTCGACATAGGATATTCAAGAGTGTATAGATATGCTTGATATGGTTTATAACTGTTATCTGGTGTTGCTATAGTTTGGCTGCTCACCGACATCACCTTTATTTCTTTCTTAAAGGTGAGGTTGGTTTTGTCATTCCCTGTTTCCAGCCAGTTTACCCCAATGACGCCTATTGCGCCTGGCGTCTTAGACACATAATCAATCACCTGCTTATTTGTCTTCTGGGCCCTAACATTAGTATTTGTGATAGGTTTGCCATGGTTTATAGAGTCTATGGCATATCTAACAGTGCTAGAGTTTTGATTATCAAATACCAGAGTGATATCTCCTTTTGTTGTTTTCGCACCCATCTGACGCCATGTCTTGATCTCACCGGTCAGAATCTTTCTGAACTGGTCAACCGTAATTAGAGTATCCTTGCAACTATTGTTGACAATAAGTGCTAAACCGTCTGTAGCGACGTGTATAAATCTCGGCTGGTATTGACGACTTTGGAAGTATGCCATCTCTTTTGCTGTAAAGGTGCGCGTAACAATAGCCAGTCTGACTGAGTCCTTAAGAAGTAAGTTTATAGCGTTTACCTCATCCGTGAAGATCGGAACAATATGAGCTTGAGGATAGTCACTCTCAAAGATGCCGATTTCTTCAGTTATAATTGGACTAAAACTTTCGTCAGAAGCGATTTTAACCACTCCTGACGAATAAGTATCTGTTCTACCATCTTTGGGCTTATCCTGGCAAGAAGATGCCAGGAAGCCTAAAGATATTAGTAATCCTACAATTAAGTATGATCTGTACATTTTATTGTAATCTGAAGGTTACAGGAACTGTGAATTTCACACGTACCGAGCTACCATTCTGTTTTCCAGGAATCCAGTGAGGCATTGTACCAATGACACGTTTAGCTTCCTTGTCCAATGATGGGTCAACCGACTTAACGACGGTGATGTCCGTAATTGAACCGTCTTTCTCAACGACAAAGGTTACAATAACTCTACCCTGAATACCATTCTCTTCAGCGATAACCGGGTATTTAATATGTTTTTGCAAGTATTCGAACAAAGCCTCCTGACCACCAGGGTAGGTTGGCATCTGCTCTACAACCTCAAAGACCTTTTCTTCTGGTGCTGCCTGAGTTACAATTTGCTTCAAATCGGCGATGTCCTTACCGTTCAAGTCGTCATTTCCCTTTACGTCAGCGATAGATATACTACCTTTCGCATTCAGAAGTTCTTCCTGGCTCTTGATTTCTTCATCAGTATTCACTTCTTCATCCTTTTTGATGACAGGAGCGGTGAACTTGACAGAACTCTTTACAGCCTGAGGTGGAGTAGGTTCATCTTTAATTATCTGCTTATCTTTCTGTTTAACTTCAGCATTCTTTAGTTTGGCAAGTTGGACCACCTCAGTGTTTTCAACTCTGTCTTTAGGTGATGCCAAACGTATTAATGCCGGAATTAAAAATGCAAGAACTGCAAGTACTAGTACGATAAGTACAGACCACAGATGGCGCTTAGGTGAATTCTCACGAAGCTTATAAGCGCCGTAGCCCTTATTTCTACCTTCGAAGACAATATCGCACCATTCTAGTGTTGTCAAATCTATTTTTGCCATTTCTTATTTCATTTAAATTGTTATCTGTCAAAGATTACTGTTGTGGTTGACCAGCAGTTCCGTTTTTGAGATTTGTGATAAGCTGTTTATCACTTGATTTCATAACGTCAATGACATATTTACCAATACTGCATATCTGCATTTCATCGAGTGCATCGACCAGATTCTTGTAGTTTGCTTGATCCGTAGCTTTTATAATGACAGTAGGTGTCTGTTTGGCACTCTTAATGTCAGATAACATCTTCGAATATTGAGCATCATTTATTTTTCTCAACAATTTTTTCTGGTCTAGGTCTTTCTTCTGCTGAACAGCAAATGCGTTTTTACGTATCAAAATAGCTCTTATACCGTCTGCACCATAACTTGTCTCTTTCAAAAAATGAGGATCATTATAGTTTGGTATGCCTTCAAAATAATAAATTTTGTCATTTGCATCAAGCAGAATTGTTATAGCTTGTGAAGCCTTAACCTGTGAACGATCGTCGTCTTTGATATTCTTGTCGTTACTTGGCATACTTATCTCCATAGTCTGAGGTTTGCTCAGAGTGGTACAAAGCATAAAGAATGTAATCAACAACATCATCATGTCAACCATAGGCGTGAAGTCCACGCGAACGTTGATCTTTTTCTGTTTTGCTTTTGATTTTTTATCCGTACTCATATCTTATTATTTTTTATCCTCCTGGAGTTTCTTTAATGAGGTAATCAAGTAATATCTGTTCTGACGGATGTCCTGGAGTTCAGACATTATTTTCTTGACTACAGAATACGGAGTTCCGGCATCAGCTTTAATAGCAATTTTCAAATCAGGGTTGTTCTGTTTTGCATAGATTACCCAGTTCTCAAATTCGCTGTGCTGACCGTTAACACTGTCACAAGGTATACCTGCTTGTTTCAGCAGTTTCTCTCGGTCTCCTGCTGAGGCTACGCTCAGAAATTGACCCATCTGTTTCATTGGAACACCGAATACAGGATCTTTTATAAATCTAGTTTTCTGCTGGGCGGTTAATTCCGTCTGATACAGATCGCTCATGCTTGACAATGTTGCATCCAAGTCTGTCTGCTTGTCAAGACTCATAAAGATCTTTCCGGTTTTGTCTACTAATATGGAAAGTACGTCCTTTGTTGGAATCTTGATCTCCGATACTGAAGCAGGTGTCGCGACCTTTACTGGTTCCTTCTTAACGAATGTTGATGTCAACATAAAGAAGGTAAGCAGCAAGACCATGACATCACTCATAGGAGTCATATCAATCCAGACGTCTTTCTTTTGAATTTGCGCTCTCCCCATAATTTATATGTGTTTAAAGGGTTAGCCAGATTAATGAGTTGCTGCAAACGTCTGTACGATTGAGAATCCTACTTCGTCGAGACTAAATGTTAACTTATCAATCTTGTTTGTAAAATAGTTGTAAGATATAACTGCGAATGCACCTGTCAAGATACCGAATGCGGTATTGATCAAAGCCTCAGAGATACCTGTTGACAACTGAAGTGAGTCACCACCACCACCAGCTGCAAGAGCGGCAAATGATTTGATCATACCGGTTACAGTACCGAGAAGTCCGGTAAGTGTACCGAGGGTAACGATAGTTGCGATGATAGGAAGGTTCATCTGAAGTGTAGGCAACTCTAGGGCAGTTGTTTCGTCAAGAGCCTGCTGAATTGCGATCAGTTTTTGTTCCTTTGTCAAATTAGTATCTTTTTCCATCTCGTTATATTTCTGGAGAGTAGATATAACAACATTTGCTACAGAACCTCTCTGCTTGTTGCAAATCTCCTGAGCCTTTGCAAAGTCATTAGCTTCCAAAGCTGCTTTGATATTCTTTACGAATCTAACCAAAGAACCTTTACCGAAAGCAGTGCGAAGAGCGAAGAAACGTTCGATACTCAGTGCAATGACAGTGAGAAGCAATGTCTGGATAATAGGAACGACGACACCACCTTTGTAAATAGTACCGAGTAAGTTTCCGTTCAAAACAGCATTGTTTGAGTCACCGCCAACGAAGTTTTCTCCAGCACCGAAGACGATTTTGAAAATGCAGATCGCAATAATGAGACAGCAAATGATTACTGTTAATCCAGATCTGATACCTGTGAATCCTTGTTTTTTTGGACTCTGTTTTTTTTGTGTAGTTGCCATAATTAAATGATTAATTTTTATGTTATTTATAAATTTAAGTTATGTTTCTGTTGCAATAATCGTGAAAGAGCCATTGCCCACTTTTTATAGAAAGTGGTTGCCATTCTGATTAATTTTCGGCAAAGATATGTATTTTACATCAGACAAAAGAATGAATTTGCATACTTTAACGAAAAAAGTATGCGATAAATAATCTATATCATTTGAGTCGATAGGATATACATTTGTTAAAAAAAGATAGGCTGCAAAGTCTTTTGACCCTGCAGCTTATCTTTAAGTTATCTTTTAGGGTGATTATTTTAATTTTTCCAAAGCTTCTTTTATCCTTCGCATCGCTTCGTGGATGTTTTCATCACTAGTAGCGTAACTCATTCGGAAACATTCCGGATCACCAAAAGCATCTCCTCCTACTGTAGCCACATGAGCTGTCTCAAGAAGATAAAAAGCAAGGTCGGTTGACGTGTTGATCATTGTATTACCGTCGCTTTTTCCAAAGAAGCTGCTGCATTTTGGGAATAGGTAAAAAGCTCCTTCAGGATTGTTGACTTCAAGTCCCTGTATTTCGTTTGCCAGTTTGACAATTAAGTTGCGACGACGCTCAAATGCTTTACGCATCTCATCTACGCACTCTTGCGATCCTATATATGCTTCTTCTGCTGCTTTCTGGCTTACAGAACATGGACCACTTGTGTACTGACCTTGAAGCTTGTTGCAACCTTTAACAATCCACTCTGGTCCGGCGATGAATCCGATACGCCATCCTGTCATTGCGTATGCTTTGGATACACCGTTGACTATGATTGAACGTTCTTTCATGCCTGGGAACTGAGCTATACTTTCGTGTTTCCCGATGTAGTTAATATGCTCATATATTTCATCGGCAAGAACGAAGAGGTCTTCATGTTTCAGTATTACGTCAGCCAAGCCTTTAAGCTCTTCTTTCGAATAGACACTTCCTGTTGGGTTGCTTGGAGAACAGATGATAAGCATCTTTGTTTTAGGGGTTATGGCTGCTTCCAGCTGATCTGGAGTCATTTTGAAATTCTGATCGAAACCGGCATTTACAATGACGGGTTCTCCTCCAGCCAGTTTAACCATCTGTGGATAACTTACCCAATAGGGAGCCGGTATTATTACCTCGTCTCCGTCATTGATTAGGGCCATTAGTGTGTTGCAAACACTCTGTTTGGCTCCATTGGAACACAGAATTTCATTCGTCGTGTATTCCAAACCGTTCTCTTTCTTTAGTTTGGTGACGATGGCTTTTCGCAGATCCATATAACCAGGTACAGGGGAGTACTTCGAAAAGTTGTTGTCGACTGCTTGTTTGGCAGCCTCCTTGATGTGGTCTGGAGTGTTAAAGTCGGGTTCACCGACACTAAGATTGATGATGTCAATGCCTTGGGCTTTCATGTCATTGCTTTTTTGTGACATAGCAAGCGTTTCCGATGGCGCTAGACGGTTGAGACGATTAGATAATTGTGCCATATCTCTATTTTCCTTTTTATGGTTTCATGCTGCAAAGTTACGCATTTTATTCTTTTCTTAAAAGAAATCTGTCATTATTTCACTTAAATATTGAAAATAGTTACTTTTTGATTACTATTTTTTAATATGCAGTGTATGTCCCATACGTTCTTGTTTTGTCCGAAGGTACCTTATATTATATTTATTCGGTGTTGTCTCGATAGAAACATTCTCTATAATTTCGAGTCCATAAGCTTCAAGACCGATTCTTTTTACAGGATTGTTTGTCAACAGACGCATTTTATGTACTCCAAGTTTTCTTAGAATTTGTGCTCCGCATCCGTAATCGCGTTCGTCAGGCTTAAACCCTAAGTGAATATTTGCATCTACAGTGTCATATCCTTCTTCTTGTAGTTTGTATGCAGCCATTTTATTCATAAGTCCAATTCCGCGACCTTCTTGTTGCATATATACCACAACACCTTTTCCTGCCTTGTCGATTTCTTCCATCGACTTGTGAAGTTGTTCTCCGCAGTCGCAGCGCATGCTTCCTAAGATATCGCCTGTAGCACATGAGGAATGAACTCGTACTAAGATAGGTTCATCTGCCTCCCATGTTCCTTTGATTAACGCAAAATGTTCTTGTCCTGAGCTAACCTGTCGGAATGGAACGAGTTTGAAATGTCCGAAAGCTGTCGGCATGTCAACTTCTTCTCCCATGTCTACTAATGTTTCAGTCTTCAGACGGAATGAGATGAGATCACGTATGGAAATCATACGTAGTTTAAACGCTTCAGCAAATTCCTGAAGTTCGGGCAGGCGTGCCATGCTTCCATCTTCGTTCATGATTTCCATCAAAGCACCGGCTGGATATAAACCGGCCATCTTACACAAATCGACAGCAGCTTCGGTGTGTCCAGCGCGTCTTAATACGCCTTTTTCTTGTGCGTAAAGGGGATTGATATGTCCTGGACGTCCAAACGTCTCAGGTGTTGATGTGGGATCTGCAAGGGCTTTGATTGTTGCAGCACGGTCGGCTGCGGAAACACCAGTGCTACATCCTTCTAATTTGTCAATTGTTACGGTAAATGGAGTCCCCAGAGCAGAAGTGTTATCACTTACCTGATGAGGAAGGTCTAACTCTTTACAACGACTTATCGTGATAGGGGCGCAGAGTACACCTCTGGCATATTTCAACATGAAATTAACCTTCTCGGGTGTAATCTTTTCTGCGGCGATTATTAAGTCGCCTTCGTTCTCACGATCTTCATCGTCCACAACAATGACGAAGTTCCCTTCTTTGAAGTCGGCTACAGCCTCTTCTATCGGACTCAGCGTTATTTTTTCCATATTCTTCATTTTTTATTCTCCTTTTATACCTTTGTTTTTCTCAATTCTGTCAATAATTTTATCGTTCGTACTTTTTATAACACGCAAGTCGCGCATCAATCGTAGTCGGAATATCCAAATTCGGAAATAATAAAAAATACCAATCGGGATAAAGACACCTGCGATTACATTCAACCAGTTACGTTTGAATGGACTGGTATGCGCATGGACTGCCAGAATGGGATAGTTGTTGATTTCTGTGATAATTAGTTTGTCACGAGTGTTTGACAGATCTTCGATGATAGTTTCCAGTCTGTCGCTTATTCCTTCAATATGTAGGTCCTGACTAGTCTTAAAGAATACCTTAATGATATTTGGTGCAAGTAGAAGATGATTTTCGCGGGCATAATCCTGAACTTCTACATTTATTTGTTTCATCAGCTCTGCATCGTGTTGATAGTCGGGACTGTTGATGATTACTTCCTTGCTGAAGATGTGACGGCTCATTCGTAGTCCGAGCAGTCTGCGGAAGAATGATGTATAGGCTTCTATGTTAAATACTACCGAATCATTGTTACCTTTATATGTAAAGAACACGGCTAGTGGAGCAAGGACAACTGTGGCAATTGATTTGCCGAACCATACAGTCCACATTCCATCACGTGCCATTTTTGAGCCAGAATTATCAAATATATAATAGATAATGAACACAATGACGGATATGATTACCGGGATTCCTAAACCTCCCTTGCGTATAATGGCACCTAAAGGAGCTCCAATGAAGAAAAATATGATACATGAAAGGGATAAAACAAACTTATTAATAGCCTCTATCTGATGACGCCGGATATTCTTGTCCCCTTCTGATGTAATCATGCCTTTCATGTCTAAATCGCTTACACCCATCTGTACACGGCTCAATGCTTGTTTCATGGCTCCTTGTTTCTTGGATATGGGTAGTCGACCATAGATGGTGTCGAAATTTATACTGCTTGAAAGCGCCATCTTATCTGCTTTTATTGAGTCCATTTTTGAGATAGCGGGGAAACCATATAGTATATTTTTCTCTTCATTATAGAAAGACCTTCCGATACTATCATATTCGCAGTTAATCGAATCGATATCGTGGTTTATCTTCTTTAGACTTTTTGCTTGGGCATTATTTGACAAAGCTCCAGCATCAGCCATATTGAAGCCGGCATCGAAGTCTATCACTAATCGCTTTGCTCCAAATGTTTCTCTTCGATATGGTACGCTCGCACTGTTTGCCAAATCTTGTGATTGCATGTTCTCAAACCATTCTCCACTATAGAGATAGAGTAGGAGGTGTTTCTTTTCTGATGTTATTACCATTTTTCCTGAATCCGCAAGTATGATTGTTGCGTCTTCATAACTATTGGTAAGTCTATATACCATGATGCCGTATAGCATCCCGCTTTTTAAATCTTTTTTCTGTACGTATAAGTTGCAGTTAGGTATGCCGTCATAGAATATTCCTTCAGGTATTTCAAGCTCTGGATTCTTCTGCTTCATAGAAAGGAGCAATGTGCCAAAGGAACGGTTTGCTTCTGGCCCTACGACATTTTGAAAATAAAACGATCCCATTGCGATGAGTATTACAATCACGATGAGTGAACGAAAAGATTGCATTAAAGATATTCCGGCAGCCTTGATAGCTGTTAACTCACAGCTTTCACCCAAGTTTCCGAACGTAATAAGTGATGAAAGAAGTATGGCAAGTGGTAAGGCTTGGGGCATCAGCATTAATCCCATGTAATAGAAAAACTGGGCAAGTATATCTATTGAAAGTCCTTTGCCGATAAGTTCATCGACATATCGCCATAGAAACTGCATCATCAGAACAAACTGGCAGATGAAAAACGTTCCTATAAACAGCAATCCAAACTGTTTTACAATAAATATATCTAACTTCTTTATGCGAAACATTATATACGTAATTATGAGCACCTAAGCCTATTGAGGTGCAAAATTAGTATAAAAAACTCAGAGCACAGCTATGTTTTTTGCTTTTTTATATATTTATTATAGTCCACTTGAGCGGTGTAGTTGTTCTAGAGAGTTTTGCCAAAGCTCTTTTTGATCATCTAATTCGTCCTTCTCAGCAAAGTCTGTTATAAGTAGACTATAGTCGTCCATAAGTTCATACCGTTCTATGGCAATTTCCCAATAGTCTTCTTTGTCATCATCGTCGTTCCATTTGAATCTAATGAATCTATTTTTTTTGCTGCTCAATAGCGTAGCCTTTCTTGATTCGTTGTGTTTCCATGGTTGTCCCCATGTAAATGTGAAAACGTTTCCGTTCCTGTCAACGTCATCCGCCAACCATTTAGATAAGCCATCCTCTGTACTTATTTGATCCCAAATGATACTTTCTGAGTTTGCACTTAATGGATGCTCTATGGTGAATTTCTGTTTTGACATGTATATTAGTTATGTTATTGTGACGGCAAATATACCACTTTTTTTTGATTCTCAGAAAAAAAACGGTTATTTTTTTGTGTATTTAAAAAGAAAGTACTACCTTTGCACCCGCAAATCAGCAAAATGGCGGGATAGCTCAGCTGGTTAGAGCGCATGATTCATAATCATGAGGTCCCCAGTTCAATCCTGGGTCCCGCTACTTTAAGCCCACTTAATGAAATAACGTTAGGTGGGCTTTTTTATATAAAAACTGTTTTTCTCTAAATTATTTTTGTTTTAATATTTTTTTCTATTAAAAATGAAGATTAATCAGTGGTTTTTCGTACCTTTGCACCCTAATAATTAATTAATTATAGCAAATGGCTGAAACAAAAGAGATTAAAACCGCATTGGTATCGGTTTTCCACAAAGACGGTTTGGAGGAATTGCTTGCCAAACTTGACAAAGAAGGTGTTAAATTCCTCTCAACTGGAGGTACTCAGAAGTTTATTGAATCTTTAGGTTATGCCTGCCAGACAGTGGAGAGTGTGACAACATATCCTTCTATTCTTGGTGGCCGTGTGAAGACTCTTCATCCGAAAGTATTTGGAGGAATTTTGGCTCGCCGTGAAAATGAAGGTGATATCGAACAAATGAAACAATACGAGATTCCAGCCATTGATTTGGTCATTGTTGACCTTTATCCATTTGAAGCCACTGTTGCAAGTGGAGCTCCTGAAGCTGACATTGTTGAGAAAATAGATATAGGCGGTATCTCTTTGATACGTGCAGGAGCAAAAAATTTCAAGGATGTTGTTATTATCCCTAGTAAGGCTGAATATGGCGTTTTGCTTGATATCCTTAACAAAAAAGGCGCTAAGACGGATATCGAAGACCGCAGAATGTTTGCATCTAGAGCTTTTGGCGTTAGCAGTCATTATGATACTGCCATACACGCTTATTTTGAGAAATAAAAAAACAATAAATTAGAGAATAAAAAATGGGATTTTTTTCATTTATTCAGGAGATTGCGATGGACTTGGGTACAGCCAATACAATCATTATCAGTGATGGTAAGATTGTAGTTGATGAACCCTCTGTTGTTGCGCTTGACCGCCGCACCGATAAAATGATTGCTGTTGGTGAGAAAGCAAAAATGATGTATGAGAAGACACACGATAATATCAAAACAATCCGTCCGTTACATGACGGTGTGATTGCTGATTTCTCTGCTTGTGAGCAGATGATGCGTGGACTGATAAAAATGGTTCATACCGGTAGTCGTTTGTTTTCACCGTCTTTGAGAATGGTAATAGGGGTTCCTTCTGGTTCAACAGAGGTCGAGCTCCGTGCAGTACGTGACTCTGCAGAGCATGCTGATGGACGTGATGTATATCTTATATTTGAACCAATGGCAGCTGCTATTGGTATCGGTATTGATGTCGAGGCTCCTGAGGGTAACATGATCGTCGATATTGGTGGTGGAAGTACAGAGATTGCTGTTATTTCATTGGGCGGTATTGTTTCCAATAATTCGATTCGTATTGCCGGAGATGATTTGACTGCTGATATTCAGGAATATATGAGCCGTCAGCATAATGTGAAAGTCAGTGAACGTATGGCAGAACGAATCAAAATCCATGTTGGCGCTGCTCTCACCGATTTAGGAGAAGATGCTCCTGAAGATTATGTGGTTCACGGTCCAAACCGAATTACAGCATTACCAATGGAAATTCCTGTTTGTTATCAGGAAATAGCTCATTGTCTAGACAAGTCTGTTGCAAAAATAGAAACAGCAGTTTTGAGCGCACTTGAAAATACCCCTCCAGAACTTTATGCAGATATCGTTAAAAATGGTATTTACCTCAGTGGCGGTGGTGCCTTATTGCGTGGACTTGATAAACGTTTAACTGATAAAATTAATATACCGTTCCGTATTGCCGATGATCCATTACACAGCGTTGCTAAAGGTGCCGGCATCGCATTAAAGAACGTGGATCGATTCTCGTTCCTGATGAGATGATATGCGCAATCTGCTCGAATTTCTTACCAAATATAACCATTGGTTTGTCTTCTTATTGTTAGAGATAATCAGTTTCGTATTACTGTTCCGATTTAACAGTTATCAGGGAAGTGTGTGGTTTTCTTCCGCCAATACTGTAACGGGACAGATCTATGCGTGGAATGCGGATGTTGAGTCTTTTTTCAGTCTGATTAAGGTCAACGAACAACTGACTCTCAGAAATGTACGACTAGAGAATCAAGTCAATACATTATCGAAGAGTCTAACTGACCTGACTCATGATACAACTGTCGTCGAGCGTAATGGATTGGCTCTGCTTAGTAAGTATAAACTTATTCCAGCCAAGGTGATTAGTAACTCACTTGACAAAGTGAATAATTATATAACTATTGATAAGGGAATTGAAGATGGTGTTAAAAGTGAAATGGGCGTGGCTTGTGGTAATGGTGTAGTGGGCATTGTGTATATGACTTCTCAACATTATTCTATAGTCATACCTATTCTAAACTCAAAGTCGAACATCAGTTGCTCTATCAAGGGGCGTGGATATTTCGGTTATTTGCACTGGAATGGTGGTCGCTCTGATGAAGCGTACCTGAGTGACATTCCGCGTCATGCTTTCTTTAAGAAAGGTGATGAGGTGGAAACAAGTGGATATTCCGCAGTTTTCCCATCGGGAATTCTTGTAGGTAAGGTAACGAAAATTTTTAATTCTTCTGATGGCTTGACCTATCGTCTTCGTATATCGTTGAGTACAGATTTCGGTAAATTACGTGATGTGTGTGTCATAAAGGATGAAAGCAGTGGCGAACGTATTCGACTGCTTGAAGCGACACAGGATTCTTTAAAGATCGGTAAACAAAATTAGTGAAAGGGTGTTGGAATGGCTATAAACTTGTTTAAGCGTACATTGTTTTTCGTCATACTTTGTTTGGCGCAGGTTCTGGTGTTAAATCATATACACATTCTAAACTGTGCTACACCTTTGTTATATGTCTATTTCGTCATTTTATTCCCGCGTAATACCAAACGTTGGGGAATACTTTTGTTATGTTTTTTTATGGGGTTAGTGATGGATACATTTTCCAATACTCCTGGCGTTGCATCTGCATCTATGACTTTTGCGGCTCTCATACAGCCTTCTATACTTAATCTATTTTTACATGAAGATAGTCCAGATGATCTTGAACCTTCCTTTAAGACAATGGGAATTGGTCCGTTTATCCGTTATGGTGTTATCATTGTTGCTATTTATTGTATTGTATTTTTTTCTCTAGAGTCATTTAACTTCTTCAACTGGATTCAGTTGCTGGAATGTGTAGGTGGTAGTACTATTCTGACAGTATTGTTGATCTTTGCAATTGAGAGTATTCGAAAGAAATAGGAGGTGCGATGATGAAAGACTACGGATTAGAAAATAGAAAATACGTAATCGGAGGCGTCGCAATAGTCGTTGTTATTATTTACATAATTCGGCTTTTTACGCTTCAGATTTTGAGTGATGATTATAAGAAAAATGCGGACAGTAATGCTTTCCTGAAAAAAATAGAATATCCTTCGCGCGGAGTCATAACCGATCGAAAAGGGAGATTGCTGGTTTATAATGAACCAGCTTATGATATCATGGTGGTCATGAATGAGGCTGTCGGCAGACTTGATACCATGGACTTTTGCAAGAGTCTGAATATAACAAAGGACTTCTTCATTCAAAGAATGAAAGAAATTAAAGACCGATCAAAAAATCCTGGTTATTCCCGTTTTACCCAACAGCTTTTTATGAGTCAGGTGTCGGATAAGGATTTTAGTATTTTTCAGGAGAAAAGCTTTAAATATCCTGGATTCTATGTACAACGCCGTTCCATCAGAGAATACGAATATCCGTATGCTGCCCATGTGTTGGGTGATGTTGCTGAGGTATCTTTATCGGATATAGAAGAAGATGATTATTACCAGCCTGGAGATTATATAGGTAAGCTTGGTGTTGAACGTTCTTATGAGACACAACTACGAGGAGAAAAAGGTGTTCAGGTCTTGTTGCGAGATGCTCATGGACGTATTCAAGGAAGTTATCTAAATGGTAAATTTGACCATCGTCCGGTACCAGGTAAGGATCTTACTCTTAGTCTGGATATTCAGTTACAAGCTTTAGGTGAAAGATTGATGCGGGGGAAAATTGGTAGTATTGTCGCCATTGACCCATCAACAGGTGAGGTGTTATGTATGGTGTCATCACCTACCTATGATCCAAGAATTATGGTTGGACACGAACGGAGTAAGAATCATGTGTTATTAAGTACAAATGTGTGGAAACCATTGTTGAATCGTTCAATCATGGGACAGTATCCTCCAGGTTCAACATTCAAACCCACACAAGCACTTACATATTTACAGGAGGGTATAATATCTCCGTATACATCATTCCCATGTCATCACGGATTTTATTATAAAGGTCTTCATGTCGGTTGTCATGGTCATGCATCCCCACTGACCTTAATTCCAGCTTTAGGCACATCCTGTAATAGCTATTTCTGTTGGGGATTATATCACATGATGTCAAATCGTAGCAAATACAAGAATGTACAGATGGCTATGACAACTTGGCGAGATTATATGGTTAGTATGGGTATGGGATATAAGTTGGGTATTGATCTCCCTGGTGAGAAACGAGGACTTATTCCTAATGCGAATTTTTATGATAAGGCTTATAACGGTTCCTGGAATGGACTTACTGTCATTAGTATAGCGATAGGACAAGGAGAGGTTACTGAGACGCCACTTCAGATAGCTAATCTTTGTGCAACAATAGCTAATCGTGGTTATTATTATACTCCTCACGTAGTAAGAAAAGTTAAAGGTGAGTCTCTGGATACATTATACTCCCATCGTCATTACACAAAGGTAGATGCCCGTAACTATAATGTTGTAGTTGCAGGTATGCGTGACGCTGTGATTCATGGTACATGTCGTGCTGCTAATCGTCCAGATTATATGGTGTGCGGAAAGACAGGTACAGCACAGAACAGAGGTCAAGACCACTCAGTCTTTATGGGATTTGCTCCAATGATCAAACCTCGTATTGCAGTTGCTGTATATGTCGAGAATGGTGGACATGGCGCGGTCTACGGTGTTCCTATCGGTTCTTTAATCATGGAACAATTTATTAACGGGAAACTTTCAGAACGCAGTATGAAAGAAGCTGAAATGTTTCAAAACAAACATATAGCATATGGCTCAGGTGATAGATAAAAGACCTAGTGTGCTTCACTCGTTGGACTGGTGGACAATTGGTATATATTTAGCATTGCTCATCTTTGGCTGGTTCAGTGTCTGTGGGGCAAGTTATACTTATGGTGACACGGATATATTCTCATTATCTACCCGATCAGGTATGCAGATCTTATGGATAGGGACATCAATATGTCTCGGTTTTGTACTTTTAATGCTTGACGATCGTTTTTATGACACTTTTGCATATATAATATATGCCATATTATTACTGTTATTATTTGCTACCATATTCAATCCTCATGAGATTAAGGGATCACGTTCATGGCTGGTTCTCGGTCCTTTGAGGCTTCAGCCTGCCGAGTTTGCCAAGTTTGCCACAGCACTGGCTGCGGCAAAGTTTATGAGTATGTATGGTTTTAATATACATAGATGGAAAGATTTCATTTGTGCGATAGGTATCGTTGTAATTCCCATGTTATTTATTGTCATGCAGCGTGAGACCGGTTCCGCCCTTGTCTATCTGGCATTTTTCCTGATGTTTTATCGTGAAGGTATGCCGGGGAGTGTCCTGTTTACAGGAGTTGCGGCGGTTGTTTATTTTGTTGTCGGAATCCGTTATGATTCTGTATTCTTATTACATACTCCTTCTTCCGTTGGCAAGTTTTCTGTACTCCTGATGGTGCTTATATTCACGGCATCGCTTGTATATGTATATTGCCATGGTAAGAAACAGTTGAATACAATCCTTCTATACGGGCTCGGGCTAACTGTATTGTCATTCCTTTTTTCTGAATTTGTTATTCCTTTTGATGTAGTATGGGCGCAGTTGATAATCAGTGCTGTACTCATCGGATACCTTATATATCAGGCATTAAGTACGCGAATGACCAACTATATGTATATAGCGTTGTTCACTCTGGGTTCTATCTTTTTCTTCTATTCAGCTGATTATGTATTGAATGATGTCATGGAGCCTCATCAACGGGTCAGGATAAATGTACTATTAGGACTTGATGAAGATCTTTCTGGAGCTGGCTATAATGTGCATCAAAGTGAGATAGCAATAGGTTCTGGTGGCCTTGAAGGAAAAGGATTTCTTAATGGAACACAAACAAAGTTGAAATACGTACCGGAGCAAGATACGGACTTCATCTTCTGTACAGTGGGAGAAGAAGAGGGATTTATCGGTTCGGCAGGTGTGTTGCTTCTATTTTTAGCTTTAATAATTAGGCTTATATATCTGTCCGAGCGTCAACCTTTCCGCTTTGGTAGAGTTTACGGATATTCAGTGTTATGCATATTCCTATTTCACGTCTTTATTAACGTAGGCATGGTATTGGGATTAACGCCAGTGATAGGAATTCCTTTGCCATTTTTCAGTTACGGTGGTTCATCGTTGTGGGGATTTACATTATTGTTGTTTATCTTCCTACGTATTGATGCCGGACGCAATCTGATACGAAATTAATCGAGGCGTCTTATTGAAATACCAATATCAGAAATACCTGGAAGAATCTCACGTTTCATATTATGTCTTAGGTAGAAGCGCAGAACCTCACCTCTTTTTAGGTTTACATCTGTTACATGGAAGTTGTACTGGTAACTGCTTATTCCATATCCTTTGACAGATCCATCTTTGTCAATAAGTTTGCAGAATACTGTGTCAGTCTTCACCTGTTTAGAGGTTTTCATTTTCTGTTCTACGATGATGCATAGTCCAGTAAAAGGGAAAGCACTATTGATTCTCAATCCTATATCTTCACTGTAATATCCATCTTTTTCAATTGGTTTCGTGTCAAAGAAGAGAGTATCATTCTTTTCCCATCCGGATATGGGTGTATGACGATATTCGTCATACACCGTTTTGCTATCACAGGATGTGAGAGTGATGTATATAAGTGCTTGTA
>OBMA010000498.1_pt1 | contig 23432 bp, 10 predicted proteins | sample 1539141 | NCBI WGS metagenome assembly OBMA01 (sample SAMEA3991484, study PRJEB22521) | metagenome | biome: anthropogenic terrestrial biome; feature: sewage plant; material: raw primary sludge | place: Sweden | collected 2012-09-26
TTTTTTTTTTTTTTTAGCATAGTTTTATATTCCTTTTTTATTCCAAGACTTATATTCTCATTATATTCTATTTAGTTTCGCATGGAATTTCAAGTACACATATAACTACAGCCTTACTTGAAAATTGCCTGTCTGGGTCTTATACTTTGCACCCTTGTACAGCTTTGTATTTTTGCCAATTGTTAATCCAGATACAATATCGATGGCTTCTACGTAGATTCCACTGGCCGATTGTCCTATGTAAGAATATTCTAAGGAGACTGTTTGTAAATCAACTTTTTTTGTAAAATTTGGCCCAGTATTTTCATACTCAATACAGCCACGTAGTACAGGTACCGTTCCAGTGGCAGTTGATTTATCAAAAATCCATTGTCCTTGGCCCATGATAATGCTATTTTCAAAACGGCCATGAGTATTGCGCAATATTTTTATCTTATATGCTATTTCATTTGGATCAGCATTCTCAACATTGAACTGTAAATCTATTTTTAGGTCATCAACTTGTGAAACTTTTTTGAAATTTTCAATATTTAAGGATAACTCAAACTCATCAGAATCTTTACCCAATCCATTTTGGAAGTGTAAAGACATCAAGCCAATAGAATTCATCCTTACTCCGGATTGCTTTACTTGAGAACTTAAATCGACGGAATACTCCAGCAATCTGAACTTCCCATCTGGTGGTATAAACGTTATATTAGAGGGAGAAAACACACCATCATTGATTTCAACACAGTCATGCAAACTGGGTATACCTATATCATTTCCCATAGTGTTTAATTTTACTGCAACTAGAGGATTATCATTCAAATAAGATCTCACGTCCACTATTCCATGGATACTTCCAGTGAGCAACCTTAGATGTGATTTTTTCTTTTCAAATACAACATGGAATGTTTCTAACAAATCCACATAAAGCTCATTATTCTCATGTTTGCTAGCCCTTGAAGTTCTCCAGGGAACAATCTCTTCATTTTCGATTAGTGAACTACTACCACGAGAAATCTGATTTTGTTGTAGCTGCTGTTGCCTTTGTTGTGGGAGTTGCACAGCCTGCTGTAAATTATGGGCTGTAGAACTTATGAACTTCGATAAATCCGATCTTTCAGGAACAGCTTCTTTAATTTTATTAACATAGAGCATATCACTCACATTTGGTTCACCCGCTTCGACGCAACAGTTAAAAATCAAACTGATTCTATCATAATTATTAACAATTTTCTTGATACTTAATTTATCCTTGTCAAAATATTCTAACAGGATACGATCTATAGTCTCTAAAAAGGTAAAACAATCAAGCGGGCCTTTTGACTTCGAAGTGGAGGCTAAGCACCAATAATTGAGCTTATTTATAACTGAGAAATACTTATAGACCTCTAAATCTCTTCCAACCATTGAATGGTCTAAATAATCATCACTACTGCTATCTTCGAGCAATTGAGGACATGTGGACTGAACGCGGGTCCACAGGTGCTTGAACGAGGGAGCTGTTGCACCTAAAAGATACTGGAAAATAAGTTTGTTCTTTGTATCAGTGATATAGAATGACAAATACATCTATTTTGGTTGGGTTGGTAAGGTTTACAGCCTCTGTTGTTGCCCAAGTCCTGTTATCGCCAACTTCAAATAAATCTCTTCTTGTTCTTTGACCAAAAATTTCATTTTTCGTCGCATTTAAAAGAAACTGAAATTTCAAACATAAACACCAAAACAAAGCATCATCAAGGGAACATATAGTAAAGAACTACACAAAAGCAACAATGAATAATCAGCCGCAGGGTACCAACAGCGTTCCAAATAGTATTGGAAATATATTTAGCAACATTGGAACTCCATCTTTTAACATGGCGCAAATTCCGCAACAGCTGTATCAGAGCCTCACACCACAACAATTGCAGATGATTCAGCAACGACACCAACAGTTACTGATGAGTCGTCTACAACAACAACAACAACAACAACAACAAACTTCACCGTCACCGCAAACGCATCAATCTCCACCCCCTCCTCCGCAACAATCTCAACCCATTGCTAATCAATCAGCGACTTCTACCCCTCCTCCTCCTCCAGCACCACACAACTTACATCCCCAAATTGGTCAAGTGCCCTTAGCTCCAGCGCCTATTAATTTGCCTCCACAAATTGCTCAGTTACCTTTGGCTACACAGCAACAAGTTTTGAACAAGTTGAGGCAGCAGGCCATAGCAAAAAATAATCCACAGGTTGTGAATGCAATTACTGTTGCACAACAACAAGTGCAACGCCAAATTGAGCAGCAAAAGGGACAGCAAACGGCACAAACTCAGCTAGAACAGCAGAGGCAATTGCTGGTTCAGCAGCAACAGCAGCAGCAACTTAGAAACCAAATACAGCGACAACAGCAACAACAGTTTAGGCATCATGTGCAAATACAACAGCAGCAACAAAAGCAACAACAACAGCAGCAGCAGCATCAGCAACAACAACAACAACAACAACAGCAACAGCAGCAACAGCAACAGCAACAGCAGCAGCAACAACAGCAGCAACAACAACAACAACAGCAGCAGCAGCAGCAGCAGCAGCAAGGACAAATACCGCAATCTCAGCAAGTTCCTCAAGTTAGATCCATGAGTGGACAACCTCCCACCAATGTTCAGCCAACTATTGGCCAACTTCCTCAACTTCCAAAATTAAACTTACCCAAGTACCAAACTATTCAATACGATCCACCAGAAACCAAGCTACCATATCCAACCTATTGGTCAGACAAAAAAGCAGATACGGATACTTTGTTGTACGAACAAATTATCCAGCGTGATAAAATTAACAAATATTCGCTAATAAGAGAAACCAATGGTTACGATCCGTTTAGCATTTATGGATTTAGTAATAAAGAGTATATTAGTAGACTGTGGCATACACTGAAGTATTATCAAGATTTGAAGAACACTAGAATGAAATCTATCACAAGCACTTCTCAGAAGATTCCTTCGGCAAGTATTTGGGGAAATGGTTACTCAGGGTATGGTAATGGGATTACGAATACAACTACCAGAGTTATTCCACAAGTAGAAGTTGGAAATAGGAAGCATTACCTAGAGGATAAATTAAAAGTCTATAAACAGGCCATGAATGAGACATCGGAACAGTTAGTTCCCATAAGATTGGAGTTCGATCAAGATCGTGACAGATTCTTCCTCAGGGACACTTTGTTATGGAACAAAAATGACAAGCTTATTAAAATTGAAGACTTTGTGGACGACATGTTGCGAGATTACCGATTTGAGGACGCTACGAGAGAGCAACACATTGATACTATTTGTCAATCTATACAAGAGCAGATTCAGGAGTTTCAAGGAAATCCATATATAGAGTTGAATCAGGACCGTCTAGGCGGTGATGACTTGAGAATTAGAATCAAGCTGGATATTGTCGTGGGACAAAACCAGTTAATCGATCAATTTGAGTGGGACATCTCTAATAGTGATAACTGTCCAGAAGAGTTTGCAGAGTCCATGTGTCAAGAATTAGAACTACCAGGTGAGTTTGTGACTGCCATTGCTCACTCCATAAGAGAGCAAGTTCATATGTATCATAAATCACTGGCACTGTTAGGTTACAATTTTGATGGATCAGCGATAGAAGATGATGACATTAGAAGCAGAATGCTCCCAACGATTACTCTTGATGATGTTTATAGGCCTGCAGCGGAAAGCAAAATTTTTACTCCAAACCTATTACAGATTTCAGCTGCAGAGTTAGAGAGATTGGATAAAGATAAGGACAGAGACACAAGAAGGAAAAGAAGACAAGGTAGATCTAACAGACGTGGTATGCTCGCATTATCCGGCACATCTGCAAGTAATACATCTATGAACGGCGTTCACAACACAGTAGCAGCAGGAAATGCTTCATCGTTGCCACCAGGTGAGATTTTACTGCCAGATATTGCAGATATTCCAAGAACTTTCAGGACTCCAGTACCAAGCACTTTAATGCCTGGTGGTGTTGACGTAGGCCCTTCTGTGGAATCGTACGAATTGAGAAACACAACCACTTATAAAAGCAGGCCAGATAGGCCCAAGCCAGTTTCACCTCCTTGTTATATTATTGACCATATTCCGGGACATTCGCTACTACTTTCTATTAAACTGCCTGGGAAAGTTAATACAAAAGAAGAGTTCGCAGCAGCGCCCAATGACACAAGTAGTGGCACCAATGCAATGCTTCCGAGTCCAGAATCGCTGAAAACTAAGCTGAATAGTAACATTCGCGCTGGTGTGACGATATCTTCAATCCCAAACCCGATTGCCAATCACACTGTTACTAATTCACCCAATCCCACACTGCAGCCAGTAATCCCAGGTGGGGCAGCTAGTAAATCGGTACCTACACCTAGTCTTCCTATAGCACCTCCAGTAGCACCACATGATAGCGAAGCGACATTGTTGACTAATAGCAATAATGGTAGCAGTAACAATAACACACAGAATACATAGAAAATATATACACATATATAAAATATACCGGAGATGTAAATAACCGTGGAAGAATTTGTATTATCATCGTGTTATACGATGCGGAGTCCCTTTGCGCCTACTTTTTTTAGAAGAATAGTACATAACCTTTATAAAAATCTTCCAATTTAGATACATAAAAAGAGCATGAGAATAACAAGAACACGTAGTCTAGGAAACTAAGCGCTATGCCAGAGCAAGAACTACTTATAGGGCAAGAAATGAATACACTTCATGCAGGTTCATCTACTGATGGCATAAATGTCGGAAACGCAGGACGAACTAGAGACACACAAACTGGCGTAGAAGGGGAAACGGAAATAGGGTCTGACGAGGAAGATAGCATAGAGGACGAGGGAAGCAGCAGTGGAGGAAATAGTACGACAGAAAGACTAGTACCACACCAGCTGAGGGAACAAGCAGCCAGACATATAGGAAAAATAGGAAGACATTTTAATATTCTTGATAGACTTTTTAAGAAACGTACACAACAGTCTTCGGATATACAACAAGGTGCCATGTTTGATGGTGTCTTTAGCAATTTAAGCGCAAAACCAGATACCACAGAGACTGAAGGTAATAACGAACAAGACATACCACCTACATACGACGAAGCTGCTGCTGATATGGCCCCCTCGTATTATGGAATGGATTTGAACAATTCAGATATCTACTACGACGAAATATGCATTGAGGGGCTTCCTGTAGGAAATATAGCAAATTTATTATGGAATATCATCGTAAGCACGAGTTTTCAGTTCATTGGATTTTTAATAACCTACATTTTACACACATCTCACGCAGCAAAGCAAGGTTCAAGGTTTGGATTAGGGTTAACGTTCATTGGATATGGTTATTCAATGATTCCCAATGATGTTACTTCAAAAGTCGGCAAAAATAAAAGCTTAAATAGAATGGAATTAGAGGATCCAAATGAATTCGATGATGTTCGTCTAAATTCACAATCAACGACACAAGATAAATTTGAATCACATTTGAATCACGGTCTGGATGAAGAAAAACAAAACATACCATGGTTGGCTGTTTTTGTGGCATTTCTTGGGCTATTTATCACCCTGAAGAGTATATACGACTACATTCAAGTCAAAAAATTGGAAAAGAAATACCTCAACCAAAGTCAAAATCAAGCATAAGCCATCTTCTTCATTATGATAAAAAGAGATATATAACTTTTTTAAGTGATCGGCTGGTAAATAGACTTATAACGAGTAGAAAACATTAGATGATATATTGTACACAATAATACATTTCAGGCTAGCATAACTAAGACCTTTTCATAGATAGTGAAAACAATACCACCACTCAAGACCAATCTCCCAAGTCTAGGCGTAGCACCTTTCCAAAACGTCTTTAACCCTTCTTCTTTGAAAATGGTTGCAAAACAATTCATTGTAGAGGAGTATTTGGTGGAATCCAAACTTTGCATTCTTGTTTTCACAGTATCAAGGGGCATGGTGGAATAGACCGTCACAATACCACTAAATGCACCCACTAAGAAGGTTAACCCGGATGATAAAGGTTTGTCTTTTGGCGAATCCGTATAATCTTGGATCAAGGTCTTAATCTTATTGTAACAACCCAATCTAACGGCTTGGTTTGCGGCCTGTCTCATGGAAACTGGCAAAACACCACGATAAAGACCAGAAAATCCTTTATCACGGACTAATGATGAATAGTTTCGTACTACACCGCGCCCATTATTATGGTATTTTGGTGTAGCAGATTGTTTATCATCGATCAAAGCAGTTTTGATTGCTTCAAAAGGAGTCACTGCGGCAACACTTTCTAATAGTCCCGCACCTAACCCAGCTATCACCCCTCTTGTACCACTTAGTTCTCCAGTTTCACTATCTCTTAGCAAGTCTTTAATGGTATCAAAGCCAAGAAATCTAATACCCGCCTTAGCGGTGTTTCCAATAATAAATGCGGGACATCCGACATAAATGGAACCAATGCCCTGAGTTTTTGCAGTTTTATATATCAATACCAGAGGATTTCTTGATGCCTTGGAGGCCTTATCAATCAGCTGCAGCCTTGTTTTGGCAAACTCAAAAGGATATGTTATACATGCTTCAGCAGCACCGGCTAGGGACCCTGCCAGAAACGAGTGCAATGGATCTACGTCACTTTTGGTAGCTTTACTGGACATCGGTAAAATGCTAATTTATAATTCAAGTTCTACTTTGGAGTTCTTTCATTGTGACATCAAAATGTTTTTAATTTTACGTTGGCTTCGACATTTTACGTTTTATATATCACGCTAAAGTGAGACTAAATTTCATTGTTCTTCTTTTTTTTTTTTTTCACTTCTAATAATTGAAAATTCCGCAGGAATTCTTCCATATTCTTGACTCTTCAGTAAGACTAACTGAATGGAAATAGAGAAAGTAGTACATATTTGAAAAAAAAAAAAAAGAGGTGTTGAAATGGTTAGAGAATATTAAATAGCTTACAAGCGTTAGTCGAGTTCCCAGACATCAGAGTTTCTACCTTGTGCTCTTTGTTGGCGGCTTTATTGATGAGGAATATAAAAATGTAATTAGGCAAACCTACGCGCGAAAATATAAGAAGCAAAGATATAAAGTGTAGTATATTTGAATATTTACATGAACGAAACGGCGACGTATAATGGTAATCGGCTGGGAACTTCATTAAAAAGTCAAGATGTAAGTTACCTCTTAGTAAGAAGAGTTATTGCAGCAAGCTTAGTATCAATAGGGAGACTCTGTCATGTAAAAAAATAAATGAACACAATCATAACCTCTTCGACTGGGTTATTCGTTGTATAGTATATGTGGTGGAGTGTAATGAATGAAGTTCTCAGAAACTTGAAAGCATATCAAAATCACGTATTGACTATGACAGATTCTTGTTTCTTGCTCCATTACTCCATTCGAGTTTTTCACAACTTTTGTCGTTCGTCTATAACATCTCTTTTTTTTCCCACTCTTCTAAAATATTGGCATAGCTGACATGTTTGGAACCGAATAAGCAATTACAATACGACAGTAAAATAAAAGCATGTTATTGCTGCTTGTAGAGAATTCCTGCATATGTAACTTTCTCATTCCGACGGGATAAGTTCATAAACTAATCAGCGATGAGTTGCGGAAAAATTCGTCAATAGAATATTTTCCAGTCAGTGGTGGTCCCAGTGGCCTGCAATCTAATGGCTATAGTTCTGGATAATAAATTGGGCAAAGGTCAGTATAAAGAATGAATGTATCAGGCCGTAATTGAAAGCTTTCAAGTCCAGGTGAAAGGCCAAATCGACAATTAGCGAAAACAGGATTTTTTTACCAACTTGAAATAGTGACTGCTGTCTTTTTGCCTGATTAAGTAGTTATATATTTCAACTAATATCACAACAAAAGGCCTCTCAAAATTTGTGGCGAAGTGTACATCCTGGGTGCTCAGGTAAGCGTCGTCTTCATATTTTTTTTTTTTTCAACAGTAGTTTGGAAATAATGCTCTTCGAGGAATGCGAGCTGAAATGTTATCCACTGTATAAGTCGATATTTTAAGGGACGCTAAATATATCATCATAGCTCGTCTATTGGTGGCTTCTCCAATTGCACTTTCAATGCATTATGGTAAAGTGTGGTGATAAGGCATAGTGATGTTTACAGAGGTCCGTTGGTTTCTCTGGGCTCGCTCATCATCCGACCAGTAACCTTGTGGGGTTTCACATATTGTTCTATGCATTATTATCACGGATTTGTGCCTGCAAATGCTGTTTCTTTGGCTTTTCTTTCTAAAAAAATTATGATATATATATTGTTCCTCCTTGTTTAACAGGCTTTACGGTATTGTGGATCCTAGTAATAGGCGTACTTTTCTTCATTTACATATTTGAACAATATATGTCTCACAAGTAGTTGACCGAATAGCGTTACGTAAGGGTCAAAAACCTTTTCAGAATTGTATATATGACATTTTTAGAACATGATATAATAAACAGAATATAAAAGAAAATAGAGACGACGTACCATGGCATGAAGAATTGTACTGATACCACATTGTGTTGAGCACTGATAGATTAATACTATATTTCTGCTAGGTGCGGGGGGTAACATGTCCTAATGTGTGGCAACCACATTCTAAGGCTCGGTAAGTGATGCGATATATGTGCATGTGTGGCTTTCTTCCTAATTTGCTATTAGATGATTGGGTGCAAATCCACAGAAATATACAATTTCGAGAATATATATACTAGTTATCGTTATAAGAACACACAGTATTGGCCAATTCTTGCCTCTGAATGGTACAAAATGCTTTAAAATGTAGTAAATGAAACATTAATTCCAAATCAGATTTTTTTTCGCAATGCTTAAATCTAGTAAACACAAAGTACTACCGAAAAGCAAGGATGGAAACTATGGCAGTATTGAAGAGACTGAAATTCCTTCTGTCGACTACAGTGAAGACTTAGATGAGGACTTGGACAAAGGCGAAGATATAGCGCTTTCAAGAATCCCAAATTGATGGATTATTGAAGCTACTCTTTTTTCTAATGTCTTTTTGTCCGGTTTTGACGGAACCGTTACAGCTTCGACGTACCAAACGATTGGTAACGAATTTAATCAGATGAGTATTTCAAATTGGATCACCACTGCGTATTTAATTACATCAACATCTTTTCAACCTCTTTATGGGTCATTTTCTGATGCACTTGGTCGAAGAAACTGCCTTTTCTTTGCTAATGGGGCTTTTACCATTGGATGTCTAGCCTGTGGTTTCTCGAAAAACATCTACATGCTTAGTTTTATGAGAGCATTGACAGGCATAGGAGGTGGTGGCTTGATCACACTTTCTACAATCGTAAATTCAGACGTTATTCCAAGTTCGAAAAGAGGAATTTTTCAAGCGTTTCAGAATTTACTTTTGGGATTTGGTGCCATATGTGGAGCGTCTTTCGGTGGCACAATAGCGTCGAGCATTGGTTGGAGGTGGTGTTTTCTCATCCAAGTACCCATATCTGTGATTAGTTCCATATTAATGAATTATTATGTACCTAATCAGAAAGAATATAATCGTCAAAATTCTAGCATATTCCAAAATCCCGGAAAAATACTCAGGGACATAGATGTTATGGGCTCAATTCTTATTATAACTGGTCTCACACTACAGCTTCTTTACCTGAGCCTGGGGTGTTCTACTTCTAAATTATCATGGACCAGCCCTTCTGTGCTACTGCTATTAGTTGGGAGTGTAATAATCCTCTTACTGTTCATATTGCACGAAAGGAAAACAAGTGCTAGAGCGATTATTCCTATGGAGCTGGTCAATTCCTCCTACAGTGTCGTTGTACTTTCGATAAGTATACTTGTTGGTTTTGCCAGCTACGCGTATCTTTTTACTTTACCATTACTCTTTCAGATTGTACTTGGAGATTCCACTGCAAAAGCAGGATTACGTCTTACGATTCCTTCCCTATTTACTCCGGTAGGCAGTCTCATAACAGGATTTTCCATGAGCAAGTACAACTGTCTAAGATTATTACTCTACATTGGTATTTCTTTGATGTTTTTGGGTAACTTTTTATTCCTGTTTATTGAAAAAACTTCTCCGAACTGGTTGATTGGTCTATTTTTGATACCTGCAAATCTAGGACAAGGTATCACTTTTCCTACGACCTTGTTTACTTTCATATTTATGTTCTCTAAGAGTGACCAAGCTACTGCGACATCAACTTTATATTTATTCCGTAGTATTGGATCTGTATGGGGTGTTGCAATTTCAGCTGGCGTCATTCAATTATCTTTCGCAGGTTTATTGCGTAGTAATTTGAAAGGTCTACTGGATGAAAACAAGATAAAGAAACTTATTGTTCAGCTTAGTGCAAACTCCTCATATATTGGATCTTTACATGGCGAAGTTAAAAACACAGTCATAAAGAGTTTTGATGAGGCAACAAAGAGGGCTCATCTAATGTCTACATTACTCTCTTTATTGGCCCTGATACTCTGCATCCTTAAAGACAATCTGGCGAAACCTAAAACAAGAAGATAAACAATATATACCTATGCCCTTGACCGACTCAATTGATACATTAACAGTATTGAAACTAGATATTCTACTTGACACTAAACTTTTTTTGTATTTCGTGGAATTGCAACGTTTCTAATTGACCGACAGTGCTGAACTGTGAGCGAATGCAACTATCTCTATAGTTTTTTTATCCTCTGTAAACTTTAACTAAATACATACTACTTTCATAATCTGTGAATAAGATGTGGCTGTGATAACCTAAAATAGTCACAAACCAATGAAAAAAGGCTTCAGAAAACTTGCTGTAAAGTCCCCCCACTTTTTTGTGTTACCGCCACCTCGAGTGCACTTTTTTTAATAAAGATCTCGTGTAATTGTCCAAATCTGACTTTTTCTTATAGTCTCGCTGGAACCACAGTGCGGCTTTGCAATTTTGCAAATCGGAATTTGAGTCACAGATCCCAGAAAAACTCCACACCTTCCCCACGCAGCAAGCGATAACGAACAAGTTGTCAAATTAGACCCATAATAATTTTGAACACTTCTACCTGTTCATGTCTTTTCTCGAACACTGTCATTTGAAATTATGCACTGTGAAAAAAAGAAGCAAAGACCAAAAGAATAATATAAATAGTGAAGTAAAATGTGTTGTAATGCACATGGATCTTGTACTGCTCAAACTTAATATTTCTATTGTAGAAAAATTTTCGATTTAAAATTGTGAAACCGATTATATAAAAGTATATTAGCTGACATTAACGTCTCAAAACCAGGTCAATAGCTTTAAAAATAAAAATAAATCCCTGCAGAATACTCGGAAAGAATATGTCACGTAAGAGCTCGACTGAATATGTGCATAATCAGGAGGATGCTGATATCGAAGTATTTGAATCAGAATACCGCACATATAGGGAATCTGAGGCGGCAGAAAACAGAGACGGACTTCACAATGGTGATGAGGAAAATTGGAAGGTTAATAGTAGTAAGCAGAAATTTGGGGTAACGAAAAATGAGCTATCAGATGTCCTGTACGATTCCATTCCAGCGTATGAAGAGAGCACAGTCACTTTGAAGGAGTACTATGATCATTCTATCAAAAACAATCTAACTGCGAAATCGGCAGGAAGTTACCTCGTATCTCTTTTTCCTATTATAAAATGGTTTCCTCATTATAACTTTACGTGGGGCTATGCTGATTTAGTGGCAGGAATTACAGTTGGCTGCGTACTCGTGCCCCAATCTATGTCATACGCACAAATCGCTAGTTTATCTCCTGAATATGGTTTGTATTCCTCCTTTATTGGTGCGTTTATATATTCTTTGTTTGCCACATCGAAAGATGTTTGTATTGGTCCGGTCGCTGTAATGTCACTATAAACTGCCAAAGTCATTGCTGAAGTTCTAAAAAAATATCCCGAAGACCAGACAGAAGTTACAGCTCCTATCATTGCAACTACCCTTTGTTTGCTTTGTGGGATTGTCGCCACTGGGTTGGGTATACTGCGTTTAGGCTTTTTAGTGGAACTTATTTCTCTAAATGCTGTTGCTGGTTTCATGACCGGTTCCGCATTTAACATCATCTGGGGTCAAATTCCGGCTCTCATGGGATACAACTCATTAGTGAATACCAGAGAAGCAACGTATAAGGTTGTAATTAACACTCTGAAACATTTACCAAACACAAAGTTAGACGCCGTTTTTGGCTTGATTCCGTTGGTAATCCTCTATGTATGGAAATGGTGGTGTGGTACATTTGGTATAACTTTGGCAGATAGATATTATCGAAATCAACCAAAGGTAGCAAATAGACTGAAATCCTTCTATTTCTATGCACAAGCTATGAGAAATGCCGTCGTCATAGTAGTTTTTACTGCCATATCGTGGAGCATAACAAGAAACAAATCTTCAAAAGACCGTCCAATCAGTATTCTGGGTACAGTTCCCTCGGGCTTAAATGAGGTGGGAGTTATGAAAATCCCAGACGGTCTGCTATCTAATATGAGTTCAGAAATACCTGCTTCAATTATCGTTCTGGTGTTAGAACACATCGCTATTTCAAAATCCTTTGGTAGAATTAACGACTACAAGGTTGTCCCTGACCAAGAACTTATTGCGATTGGTGTGACAAATTTGATAGGGACATTTTTTCACTCATATCCAGCAACTGGGTCATTTTCCAGATCTGCTTTGAAAGCAAAATGTAACGTGCGCACTCCGTTTTCTGGGGTATTCACTGGCGGTTGCGTTCTATTAGCACTTTATTGTTTAACTGACGCCTTCTTTTTCATTCCTAAAGCGACACTATCGGCGGTTATTATTCATGCTGTTTCTGATTTGCTGACTTCTTACAAAACCACCTGGACCTTCTGGAAGACCAACCCGTTAGATTGTATCTCATTTATCGTTACAGTGTTCATCACAGTATTTTCATCCATTGAAAATGGTATATATTTTGCAATGTGTTGGTCATGTGCAATGTTACTATTGAAACAGGCTTTCCCTGCTGGTAAATTCCTTGGTCGTGTTGAGGTGGCAGAAGTATTGAACCCAACAGTACAAGAGGATATTGATGCTGTGATATCATCTAATGAATTACCTAATGAACTGAATAAACAGGTTAAGTCTACTGTTGAGGTTTTACCAGCCCCAGAGTATAAGTTTAGCGTAAAGTGGGTTCCGTTCGATCATGGATACTCAAGAGAATTGAATATCAATACCACAGTTCGGCCTCCTCCACCAGGTGTCATAGTCTATCGTTTGGGTGATAGCTTTACTTACGTGAACTGCTCAAGGCATTATGACATTATATTTGATCGTATTAAGGAAGAAACAAGGCGAGGCCAACTTATAACCTTAAGGAAAAAGTCAGACCGTCCATGGAATGATCCTGGTGAATGGAAAATGCCAGATTCTTTGAAATCACTATTTAAATTTAAACGTCATTCAGCAACAACGAATAGTGACCTACCGATATCGAATGGAAGCAGTAACGGAGAAACATATGAAAAGCCGCTACTGAAAGTCGTCTGCCTGGATTTTTCCCAAGTTGCTCAAGTGGATTCAACCGCTGTTCAAAGCCTGGTTGATCTGAGAAAAGCTGTGAATAGGTATGCGGATAGACAAGTCGAATTCCATTTTGCCGGAATTATATCTCCATGGATCAAAAGAAGTCTTTTGAGTGTTAAATTCGGAACTACAAATGAGGAATATAGTGACGACTCTATTATCGCTGGCCATTCTAGTTTTCACGTTGCAAAAGTTTTGAAGGATGATGTGGATTATACTGATGAAGACAGCCGTATAAGCACATCTTACAGTAACTATGAAACATTATGTGCTGCAACTGGGACAAATTTACCGTTTTTTCATATCGATATACCCGATTTTTCTAAATGGGACGTTTAGTGTAGTAGATAGTAAGTACTTTAATTACCCCCCCTGTTTTTAGTTATACATGAAAAGATAATTGTGTTATTAATGTAGATTACCATCAAATAGCTGGAATATTTATTATTTTGAGTATGTTGAATGGCGAAAGTAAAAATAAATTTTATAATTTCCTGAAAGCATTAGTACACGAAAAGGGCCGTTTTCAGTAGTTTAAGGCGCTGAAAAGACATGGTCTAGAAGCTAACTTGAGCTTGAGCCTATTTTCTACAAATGTCCTTTGAAAATACAAAAATAAAAATAAAAATGCATTTAAGTATTAAGCTTATGCTAGATAGAGCAACATTTTCCTAATTTTTTTTGAATTTATTTCATGGTTTTTAGGCGGAAAGAGTTTGGACGGCTTGTCTCTCCTAATGTGGAAGAAATTATGTTTTGTTGTGAATCTGAAAAGAAAAATACTATTTTAGCAATACAATGAATTTTAAAAAGTTACCCTGTACTTTAATCCTTCAATTAAAACACTTCTTAAAATAGTATATTTTGAAGATCATCGATATATATACAGAGGCAGTTTTGCAAGGCAGATAACGTTATTGAGTTGTATGTAGGCTGTGTGATTTTAATCTCATAAATCAATAATGGAATAATTTTCTTATTGTTAATATCGATTTATATTTTCCAACAATACAATGAAGTAAGGACTATTTCTATTTGGAAGGAATTCATTCCCCATTTTAGCTCCTCGAGCGGATGAATCCATCACTGTTTTGAAGAAAACCAACAAAGTGTCAAATAGTTGTCTTTTTGAAATTGGTTCTGAAGAGTTTTCGGAAAATGATCTGATAACAGGCCTTTCTAAAAATATAAGGTTGAACGAATGTATGGGTTAGGTAATCAAAATTTAGGTGCCAACAAGGAATTTTTCTTTAAAATCGCATGAAAAGCCTACACTTGGCATAAATAAGGTGCAATTATAAATATAAAAGCAAGATATTTTCGAGATGCTTCCAGGATTTATACAATGAAAGAGCCCAAAGCTGCTGATAACGATGAAGCCGGAAAAACTCTTCTCCGGTTTAGGTACCAGCGATGGCGAGTATGGAGTGGTAAATAGCGAGAACATATCAATAGATGCTATGCAAGATAATAGAGGCGAGTGTCATCGTAGATCCATAGAAATGCATGCTAATGACAATCTGGGATTGGTCTCCCAGCGAGACTGTACCAATCGGCCCAAAATTACTCCTCAGGAATGTTTGAGTGAGACTGAGCAGATATGCCATCATGGCGAGAATAGGACTAAGGCTGGGTTAGATGTAGACGATGCTGAAACCGGTGGTGATCACACCAATGAATCCCGTGTAGATGAATGTTGTGCTGAGAAAGTGAACGACACTGAGACTGGCCTGGATGTGGACAGCTGTTGCGGCGATGCTCAAACAGGTGGTGACCACACCAATGAATCCTGTGTTGATGGATGCTGCGTTAGAGATTCTTCAGTGATGGTCGAGGAAGTTACAGGCAGCTGCGAAGCTGTATCTTCTAAAGAACAATTGCTGACCAGCTTTGAAGTTGTTCCAAGCAAATCTGAAGGTCTGCAATCTATTCATGATATTAGAGAGACAACTCGCTGCAATACCAATTCCAACCAACACACAGGGAAGGGTAGGCTTTGCATCGAATCAAGTGACTCTACACTCAAGAAAAGAAGTTGTAAAGTTAGCAGACAGAAAATTGAGGTTTCCAGTAAGCCTGAGTGCTGCAACATTTCATGTGTTGAGCGGATTGCATCTCGTAGCTGTGAAAAGAGGACTTTTAAAGGTAGCACCAATGTTGGAATTTCTGGGAGTAGCTCTACCGACAGTTTAAGCGAGAAGTTCTTCAGCGAACAGTACTCTAGAATGTACAATCGTTACTCCTCAATTTTGAAAAATTTAGGTTGTATCTGTAACTATTTGCGTACTTTGGGAAAAGAATCTTGTTGTCTCCCAAAGGTGCGTTTTTGTAGCGGGGAGGGTGCTTCTAAAAAGACAAAATACTCCTACCGCAACAGTTCTGGATGTTTAACAAAGAAAAAGACCCATGGAGACAAAGAAAGGTTGAGCAATGACAATGGCCATGCTGATTTTGTTTGTTCTAAAAGTTGTTGCGCTAAAATGAAGGATTGTGCTGTTACCTCAACTATTTCTGGACACTCTTCGAGTGAAATTTCAAGAATCGTATCAATGGAACCAATTGAAAATCATCTTAATCTTGAGGCAGGATCTACCGGTACCGAGCACATTGTTCTTAGTGTTTCAGGAATGTCCTGTACTGGTTGTGAATCAAAACTTAAGAAATCATTTGGCGCGCTCAAATGTGTTCACGGTTTGAAGACCAGTTTAATATTATCGCAAGCTGAATTTAATCTGGATCTTGCTCAGGGATCTGTCAAGGATGTTATCAAGCACTTGAGCAAAACTACTGAATTCAAGTACGAACAGATTTCAAATCATGGTTCAACTATAGATGTTGTTGTTCCTTATGCAGCAAAAGATTTTATTAATGAGGAATGGCCACAAGGTGTCACAGAGCTGAAAATTGTTGAGAGAAATATCATTCGTATTTACTTTGACCCAAAGGTTACAGGTGCCAGAGATCTTGTCAATGAAGGATGGAGCGTGCCTGTTAGTATTGCTCCATTCAGTTGTCATCCAACCATTGAAGTGGGAAGGAAGCATTTAGTTCGTGTAGGCTGCACGACCGCTTTATCCATAATATTGACGATCCCGATTCTCGTGATGGCTTGGGCTCCACAGCTTCGTGAAAAAATTTCCACTATCTCCGCGTCAATGGTGCTAGCAACTATTATTCAATTTGTTATTGCAGGACCGTTTTACTTAAATGCCTTGAAGAGTTTGATATTTTCCAGGCTCATTGAAATGGATCTACTAATAGTTTTAAGCACTAGCGCTGCCTACATATTTTCGATTGTATCATTTGGATATTTCGTTGTTGGACGCCCGTTATCTACGGAGCAGTTTTTTGAAACCAGCTCTTTGCTTGTAACTCTCATCATGGTTGGTCGCTTTGTGAGTGAACTAGCTAGACATAGGGCTGTAAAGTCAATATCAGTACGTTCCTTACAGGCCTCTTCTGCTATTCTGGTGGATAAAACTGGTAAAGAGACGGAAATTAATATTAGACTTCTCCAATATGGCGATATTTTTAAGGTATTACCTGATTCAAGAATCCCAACTGATGGAACAGTCATTTCTGGGTCTTCTGAAGTCGACGAAGCGTTAATCACAGGTGAATCTATGCCAGTCCCGAAAAAGTGTCAATCAATTGTTGTTGCAGGATCGGTGAATGGCACTGGTACTTTGTTTGTGAAGCTGAGCAAGCTTCCAGGGAACAATACTATTAGTACCATAGCCACGATGGTTGATGAAGCAAAATTAACTAAGCCAAAGATCCAAAATATCGCTGATAAAATTGCAAGTTATTTCGTGCCAACTATCATTGGAATCACTGTCGTCACCTTTTGCGTTTGGATAGCGGTTGGAATCCGTGTGGAAAAGCAATCCCGCTCCGATGCCGTAATTCAGGCCATTATATATGCCATTACGGTACTTATCGTTTCGTGTCCCTGCGCGATTGGACTTGCCGTTCCTATCGTATTTGTTATTGCAAGTGGCGTCGCTGCGAAAAGAGGGGTAATCTTCAAATCAGCAGAGAGTATAGAAGTTGCTCACAACACTTCGCATGTTGTCTTCGATAAAACGGGTACCCTAACTGAAGGAAAACTTACTGTAGTACATGAAACTGTTAGGGGTGATCGTCATAATTCTCAATCTTTGTTGCTTGGATTAACTGAAGGAATAAAACACCCAGTTTCCATGGCAATAGCATCCTATCTCAAAGAAAAAGGTGTTTCTGCTCAAAATGTTTCTAATACAAAAGCTGTGACTGGTAAGGGGGTAGAAGGAACATCATACTCTGGTTTGAAGTTACAAGGAGGGAACTGTCGTTGGCTTGGTCATAACAATGATCCTGACGTTCGAAAAGCCCTTGAACAAGGATATTCTGTGTTCTGTTTTAGTGTTAATGGTTCAGTCACTGCAGTTTATGCATTAGAGGACTCTTTACGGGCAGATGCTGTCTCCACTATTAACTTGTTACGCCAAAGAGGGATTTCACTACACATTTTATCAGGGGATGACGATGGAGCCGTTCGTTCTATGGCAGCCCGTCTTGGAATTGGAAGCTCCAATATTCGTTCTCACGCAACGCCTGCAGAAAAGAGTCAATATATTAAGGATATTGTCGAAGGAAGAAATTGCGATAGTTCTTCGCAGTCAAAAAGACCGGTTGTTGTTTTTTGCGGTGACGGAACAAACGACGCAATTGGTTTGACTCAAGCAACGATTGGAGTTCATATCAATGAGGGAAGTGAGGTTGCCAAGCTAGCTGCTGATGTAGTTATGTTAAAGCCAAAGCTCAACAATATTTTGACTATGATAACTGTAAGTCAAAAGGCCATGTTTAGGGTCAAATTGAATTTCTTATGGAGTTTTACTTACAACTTATTTGCTATCCTTTTGGCGGCTGGTGCCTTTGTTGACTTTCATATTCCACCAGAGTATGCGGGTTTAGGGGAACTAGTTAGTATCCTCCCTGTAATTTTTGTAGCTATACTTCTGTGTTATGCAAAGATTTAGTCCAGGTACTGCTGCTATTTGATTGTAGATTTTCTTTTTTCTTTTCTTTTTTTTTTTTGACGACTCTGTAATACTCTATTTATTATTTAGTTTAGTTTTCTATTTAATATGATGGAATTCATAAAAAAAAAAAATACACATAGCCATGTCAGGTAATTGCAGATCAACTGATAAATTAGAAAAAAATTAATGCATCTTTAAGGTTTTAAATTAGAAATGTTTTAACTTTAAAGTCACTGAGCAATAAAAGTTCTACCTAATGTTGTAAAACTGTATTCATAACCGAAACACATTATGATTATGTCATTTGGTATTCCACACCAAAGCGAGGAGCATTCAAAATGATACCATTTATGATACCGGCAATCAAACCAGCAATTGGTAAAGTTAAAAACCAACCAGAATAACACCAGGCTACCATTCTCCAATTAACTGATTTGAGATCCTTGTTACATAAACCAACAGCGACAATACCACCAACGGCGATCTGGGTTGTTGAGGTAGGAATACCTAATTGGGTAGCCATGACAGTAGTAATAGCAACAGCTAGTTCAATTGAAAAGCCTCTTGATGGCGACTGCAAAATCATCTTATTACCTAGATTTTTGATAATATTGTAACCATAAGTCCAGCAACCAATAACTAAGGCAACACCACCATAAGCCAGAACCCACACGGGAACTTCGGACTTTGCCCCAATAGTGTTAGTTTTCCAGATCACATACACAGCAGACAAAGGACCAGTAGCGTTGGCAACGTCATTAGCTCCATGAGCAAAAGACATAGTGGCTGCAGTAATGGCTTGGAGAACCGAATAGATATATTCTACTCTATTGTCGTAAAATTTAGATCTTTCGTACATTCCTTTCAGGTCACCAGATAACATATCTCTATCATTAACTTGAGCATGAATGACGTCTTGAGTCCAACCATGAGAGATTACTAACCAGAACAATAAGGGCCATTTTTTAGGTCCTTGCTTTAATAATGACCACCAATATTGTTTCGTTGACAACTTTGTTTCTGGTTCAGTTTCAGTTCTAACCAGGTCCACTTCCTGGATGTCTTCTTTGTTTTTGACGGAATCATTAGAATTACTGGCTGCCTTATTTTCTTCGTCTTCAACAGAAACAGTTGTTCCAAGATTTCTTCTGCCCTCGTAATAATCGATTGTTAATTGATGGCCTTCTGGCATTGGTGGGATATCATCAGTGGACTTAAAGTAAAAAGATGGACCTCTGAAAATATCAATCAACTTTAGTGTCCAATCTTGGTCCAAAACTTTTCTTCTGTAGAATGGGTAGAAAAAGATGAAGTAAACGATCGAAGCAATTGCACCTGTGAGAACAATAGATACGGCAGTTTCAGTTTCAGATAAATCGTCCAAGTGTAGGTTTGGAGAACCCTTCCAGACAATCAACATTGTTAAGATAGAGAAAGTGGCGAATACTAAAACACCAACCAGCAGTAAAGCATTCTTAATCGATCTTTCCAAAGACTTAACTTCAAGGACAGAAAACCTAGAAATTGAAAAAACTATAGCTGCGATCGCGCCTGCCAAAATCGGAGCAATGAACCATGACGCAATAATTTGAGAAACACCACTCCAACCCCAAACGACACCGTTAGCTCCACCGGCTGCAATCCCAGCGCCAATTGTACCACCAACAATGGAATGTGTAGTAGAAACTGGCATTCCGATTGCAGTAGCAAATGTTAACCAACAAGACGAGCCAATCAAAGCACTGGTCATAGTAAGCATTAAAACAGCGGGGTCGTTGGTAAAAATGGAGGAATCTATAATGTTGTTCTTGATAGTACCAGAAACTCTTGCGCCTGCCAAGACAGCACCCAAGAACTCACAGAGACCCGCCAAAACCATGGCTTGCCAGTATTTTAGAGATCTGGAAGAGATCGACGACGCGAATGAGTTCGCCACGTCGTTTGCCCCGATGTTAAAGGCATCCAAAAATGCAAATAACATGGCAATGGCAAAAATATAGTCAAATTGATGTAAAGCCATTTTTGCTTAATCTTTGTTTATATTGATTCGATTAGATACGCTCCAGTATTCTCACCTTTGATCTATGTCACTCATTCTATGACAATTCATGTAAAATAACCTCAATGTAAAGATCATCTTCAGCAGGTTTATATATAATTTTCTTCATATCGAAAACCGGGCTTAGTGACATGAATTGTTTGGAGATGTCCACCCAGTAGACATTGTAAAAAAAATCTGCTATTGACTGAGTTAATCTAATGATTTACATAATAGAAGGGTCCAAAGTGGCTGTGACATCTAGTATTGATAGATTAGTATTATTACTATTTGTCTCCCACGTGCTGCATTGTCATATGCAATTTATTAAGATTACATAAACTCCTTTGTACGGTATATTCTTAAAGCCTTTCAATGACTCGGGCCAATTTTTAGCAATATTTCGACATTTAAGGGCCCACTAACAAATTAATGGCACAACGTGGGGATGACGAAAAAGCAGAAAAAGAAAAAAAAGGTTTATCGCACAGCCACACACCCTTGTGGTGAAGCCGTTTTGTGATCGGTGTGGCGCGATCTGTGAAATTTAAACTTTTTTGCGGGTGAAACCGAGATTTCTGAAACTAGATTTTCTGGCTTCGCCAAAGAAAGATGCATCGAATTAATGAAATTAAACGGATGTAAGGAATGAAATTATAACGATTCCGCTAATGTTCTTTACTGACGAGTGTCACTGAAGTACTTACTCGTGAACAAAAATTAACCTATATCAGTAATTTTGATATTGTTAAAAGTAGGTATCTCTATCAAAAGAGATTATAAGACCCATCGGCAAAACTCGAAATATCGTCTTGAGAAAATCATTATACAGTACATGGTGCAATTTTAAATGATTTTTAAATACTATTATATAATCGATACATTTAGTACACGCGAAGACAACGTAGTGTTGAGATTCAAAGAGGTTACAGTTGAATACGTGACAAAGCTGACGAGAGTACTGTGAATTCAACAAACCATAAATGGTCACTCCAAGTAACGGTATTGTGATTTCAACAGAAAACACAAGCATTGTGTTAGCGTGCTCGTAAAATATTATTTCAGCGGTGAAGCAGATATGCGTTAAAGGTGGGCTCGCTATTAAATCATGAACGAAAAAACAGTTATGTCGTTACTGGTGTGAGTCGATATTACGAAACCACTGGCAGGTAGATGGATAGAATGGGACTGATTGGAACAGCGCAAGTTTTTTTCCGTGGTCGGAATTCTCGTAGTAATATTGGAAAATAGTTGGAAGAAAAATTATGTGAAAAAATACATGCTGAAATAGTCAAACGAAGAGAGGTGAAGAATAGATAAAGCTGTTGAGAGGCAAGACAATGTTTTCAAGATGATCAGAAAAGGATACGGTCCAATATCTATTTATATTCATTGCCCTACCGTGGTATGTTAAAAAAATATGTTACATTTATTGCTCCCATTGGATTTTGCACAGGTGTGAAAGAGCTCAGTTGTCAAGATTTAGTCATTAAGAAGGGCCGCAGCAGCTTTTTGTATAATAGAGCGTCTTTTTTGTTTGTGAAAAAAATTTTATGGTGAGATATTGTTCGATTTTACGAAGTCATTTTACTAGTTTATGGACTCTGATATAAGACAGAGTTGACAAGGAAATGGTGCCGTGATTGTTTCCGTGTACAGCTTTTGAGAACTTCCTTGAAAACCAATCATCTAGCACTTTCATTTCTGGGGAAAAACCTGGAACCAAATCTTGAAAAATAAATTCCCCAGAAGTTTTCCTTATTCCGTGTTCTAATCTTCTCGTTCACTTTGCAGTGACATTCCACGGCCATGCGCAATTTACCCCGCCCCCGGATTTTATTGTCCGTACCGCCATTTTTCAATAGATTAAAAAGGAACAAAAAATCATTTCAGAAGGTTTCTTTCTCGGGAAAACACTAGAGTGTAAATATTGAATATCAAACATCGAACGAGAGCATCTTGAAGATATTTATGTTCTAAATATGACTTTAGTCAAGTATGCATGCGACTATTGTCGTGTCCGTCGAGTAAAGTGTGATGGTAAAAAACCATGTAGTCGCTGTATTGAGCACAATTTCGATTGCACATATCAGCAACCATTAAAAAAAAGAGGCCCAAAGCCTATTGGAACTAGAAGCTTAAAGTATATACCAAAGGCCAAAATGTTTATAGATAATAAAAGTTGTACGGCAGCGGCAGAAATATCAATGAAGGTTCCTAAAAAGGTGATTGATCAGTGTTTGAGGCTTTATCACGACAATCTATATGTTATCTGGCCTTTACTCTCTTATGATGACCTTCACAAGCTTTTGGACGAAGAATACAATGACCATTACGTTTATTGGTTTCTCGTAGCTCTTTCAGCAGCCACTCTTAGCGATCTACAAAGCGAATTAGAATCTGAGGGGGGATTTTCGTTTACTGGAAAACAATTAGCCGTTCTCTGTATGTCCTCACGCCAACAATTTGATGACCTTAGCGGCAGAGACATTTTCCGAATTATGACATATTATTGCTTGCTACGTTGTTTTTCACAGTCTTCTGATGTAAGAAATTCATACAGACTTTGTCGTGAAGCTATTGGCCTTGTTATTGTAGCAGGGTTACATCGTGAAAAAGCATACGAATCACTATCATTTCGTGAGCAACAGCTTTTACGCAAGGTGTATTATTTGCTTCTCTTGACGGAAAGATACTATTCCGTATATGTTCATTGTGTTACAAGTTTGGATACCACAATAGCGCCACCACTACCAGAGGTTGTAACAGACCCTCGTCTTTCTCTGGAAA
>OBMA010000506.1_pt1 | contig 23295 bp, 21 predicted proteins | sample 1539141 | NCBI WGS metagenome assembly OBMA01 (sample SAMEA3991484, study PRJEB22521) | metagenome | biome: anthropogenic terrestrial biome; feature: sewage plant; material: raw primary sludge | place: Sweden | collected 2012-09-26
CCAAAAACACGTCTTTGAACTGCACCATGCCGCTGTTGGTGAACATCAGCGTGGGATCGTTGCCAGGCACCAGGGGGCTGGACTCGACGATGGTGTGGCCCTTGGAAGCAAAGAAGTCCAGAAACGTCTTCCGAATATCGGCAACGGTAAAAGCAGGTTGGCTCATGGGGGGAAGGAAGAAAAAAGGTGTCAAAAAAAGAAACACCAAAGCGCCGCAAGCGGCGCTCTGAGATCGAAGCGGTCAGTATTTTAGAGCTGCCATTTTTTCAGCAGCTTGTCTGGCGTAAGACTGTCATAGCCTTCAAAGGGCTGGTGAATCCAGGGGTTGGTGGGCAAATCCTCGACCGAGTAATCGGCGCGGAAGGTGGAAATGCCCTTCGTCCAGATCACTGCCGTGCGCAGCTCGGTGATCGGTGGGTAGCTCTCTTGCAGGCGCTTGACCACGGCGGTCAGCGTCACGCCCGAATCGGCCAAGTCATCAACCAACAGCACGCGCCCGGCAATTTCGCCCTTGGGCGTGGCAATGAAGCGGCCAATATCGAGGTGCCCGCGCAAAGTGCCGGCCTCGGCCCGGTACGAGCTGGTGGACATGATGGCCAGCGGTTTGTCAAAAATGCGGCTCAGGATATCGCCCGGGCGCAGGCCCCCACGGGCCAGACACAAAATGGTGTCGAATTGCCAACCGGATTTGTGAATTTGCAGTGCCAGCTTTTCAATCAAACCGTGGTAATCGTCGTAGCTTACGTACAAGTGTTTGCCGTCTTCCGTCAGCATAGGAAACATCCTTTATGGCCTTAAACGGCGCTATAGGGGTTATGAAGCAAGATGGTGTGATCGCGGTCCGGGCTGGTGGAAACCATGGCAATCGGCACGCCGGTCACTTCCTGAATACGGTCTAGGTAGCGGCGCGCATTGGCGGGCAGCTGGGCGTAATCGGTCACGCCCACGGTGGTATCCGTCCAGCCAGGCATGGTTTCATAAATGGGCTTGCAGCGCTCGATATCGTCCGCGCCCAGGGGCAGGATGTCGATCTTCTCGCCGTCCAGCTCATAGCCCACGCACAGTTGCAGCTCGGTCAGGCCATCGAGCACATCCAGCTTGGTAATGCACAGGCCCGACAAGCCATTGATCTGCGCCGAGCGCTTGAGCAGCGCCGCATCAAACCAGCCACAGCGCCGCGCGCGGCCCGTGGTCACGCCTTTTTCGGCACCGATGGTGCTCATGTGGTAGCCAGGGGTGCCTTCTTTTTCCCAATCCAACTCGGTCGGAAAGGGGCCGCTGCCCACGCGGGTGCAATACGCCTTGGTAATGCCCAGCACGTAATGCAGCATGCCCGGCCCCACACCCGCACCGGCCGAGGCATTGCCGGCCACGCAGTTGCTGGAGGTAACGTAGGGGTAAGTGCCGTGGTCCACGTCCAGCAGCGTGCCCTGGGCCCCTTCAAACAGCAGGTTGCCACCCGCGTTGTAGGTCTCATGCAGCTCGCGCGAAACGTCGGCAATCATGGGTTTGAGCGCTTGGGCTTGTTCCATGGCTTCGTTGTACACCGCGTCAAACTGCACTTCGCCATTGACGATGTAGGGTTTGAGCGCTTCAGGAAATTCAAACGTGCGGCTGCCCAGCACCTCGACCAACACATGGTTGTGCAGCGCCAGCAAATCGCGCAGCTTGGCGGCAAAGCGCTCAGGGTGCTTCAAATCCTGCACGCGCAGGGCGCGGCGGGCAATTTTGTCTTCGTAGGTCGGGCCAATGCCTTTGCCAGTGGTGCCGATTTTTTGCTGGCCGCCTTGCTCGCGGGCGGCTTCGCGGGCCACATCCAGCGCTTGGTGAACCGGCAAAATCAGCGGGCACGCTTCCGAGATGCGCAAACGATTGCGCACCTGCACGCCCGCCTTTTCCAGGCCGGCAATTTCTTCAAACAACTTGCCCACCGACAACACCACCCCATTGCCAATAAAGCACTTCACCCCCGGGCGCATGATGCCGCTGGGAATCAGGTGCAAGGCGGTTTTTTGGCCATTGATCACCAAGGTGTGGCCAGCGTTGTGCCCGCCTTGGAAGCGGACCACCCCTTGGGCACTTTCGGTCAGCCAATCGACCAATTTGCCTTTGCCTTCGTCACCCCACTGAGTGCCAACGACCACCACGTTACGAGCTTTGTTTGCGTTCATCACGTTCACATCCATAAAAGAAGGAAAACTTTTTAAAGGGCTTGCACCGTCCACTGGCCATCGACTTGGGCCAGTTTTCGGTTGCAGCGAAATTCATCCACCCGGTCATCCTGCCCCGGCAGGGTACAGACCACGGTTTCGCCCGCTTGGCGCAATTGGGCAATCAGCGCATGCAGCGCAGCATCGTGCGCCCAGGGCGCGCGGATGGCGGCTTTGAGCGGGCGCTCAGGCACGACGGCAACCAGCTGTTTGATATCCAAACTAAAGCCAGCCGCTGGGCGGTTGCGGCCAAACACGGCCCCCACCTCGTCGTAGCGCCCACCACGCACCAGCGCATCGCTGGCTTGGGGCACGTAAGCGGCAAAGCGCGTGCCGCTGTAGTAGGCGTACCCGCGCAAGTCGGCCAAATCGAAGGTGAAATTTACCCCGGTGAATTGCTCGGCCAGATATTGCAAATTTTGCAGCACTTGCCGCACGGCAGGTGTAGCTTTCAAGGCTTTTTCTGCCTCTTTTAAAACCTTTTCGTCCCCGTACAGCTGCAAAATTGCGAGCAACCCTTCGCGGGCAGGCGCAGGAAAGTTTTTGGTCAGCTGGGCCAGCTCGGTGGCATCTTTGGCGGCCAAAGCGGCATGCACCCGCTGCAACACGGCGGCATCCACCATCACGCCAGCGCACAGATGGCGCACGATGCGCACATCGGCCAAGTCCACGCTGAAGTCTTTCACCCCCGCGCCGCGCAGGCAGTCCAGGGCCAGGGCCAGGGCCTCAACATCGGCCTCCATGCCGGCATGGCCGTAAATTTCAGCCCCAAACTGCAGCGGCTCGCGCGTGGCGCGGGGGCGGTCAGGCTGGGTGTGCAGCACCGGCCCGCAATAGCACAAGCGGGCAATGCCGGGGCGGTTGAGCAAGTGCGCATCAATGCGGGCGGCTTGCTGGGTCGTATCGGCCCGCAGCCCCAGGGTGCGGCCCGAAAGCTGATCGACCAGTTTGAACGTTTGCAGATTGAGCGCTTCCCCTGCGCCGGTAAGCAGGGAGTCGAGGTATTCGAGCATCGGCGGCATGATCAATTCATACCCGTAGCTGCGGGCCGTATCCAAAAGACCACGGCGCAATTCCTCGATATGCCGCGCCTCAGAGGGCAAGACGTCGGCAATGTGATCCGGCAAGAGCCAGGCTGACATGAAGGAGAAAGGAAAAAGGGGGAGCTGTTAAAAAGGTGATTCTATCGGGTCGCAGGCCCGCCCCTTGGAAAAGGACTGGGCCTGCACTGCGATATCGACAGAAGCCGTGACAAGGGCGGTTCTGCAAGGGCGGCACCCACCAGCGGTGCCTGGGGCCTTAGAACGTGTTCACGATCTCCTCATGGGTGTGCGGGCGCGGCCTCGGGCGGTCTGCGTCGTTGCAAATCCTCGCAATAGCCAAGCTATTGCTGTGGTTTGCGCCTCGCAACCCATCCCCAACCGCATCCCCCACACCTTCATTCGAGATCAGGAACACGTTCTTAGTTGGCTGCCGAAGCGCCGCCACCTTGGCGGTAGGGCTTGAAGAATTCGGTGCTGGCAGGATCGATGACCAAAACATCGCTCTTATTGGCAAAACTGGCTTTATAAGCCTCTAAGCTGCGGTAAAACTTGGCAAATTGCGCATCTTGTCCAAAGGCCTCGGCATACAGCCGTGCGGCCTCCGCATCGCCCAAGCCTTTGACCTTTTGCGCATCCCGGTAAGCATTGGCCACGGTCACTTCACGCTGGCGATCGGCATCGGCACGAATTTTTTCGCCCTCGGCTGCGCCGGTGGAGCGCAACTCGTTGGCCACGCGCTTGCGCTCGGCTTCCATGCGGCGATAAACCGATTCGGTGATGGTCTCGGCGTAATCGACGCGCGTAATGCGCACGTCCACCACATCCATGCCCCAGGGCTTGCCCCGGCGAATGGCTTCAACCACTTCTTTCTTGACATCGGCCATCAAGGTTTCGCGCTTGGAAGACAACAGCTCACGCACGGTGCGCCGGTTGATTTCTTCTTGGAAGGCGTTGCGCACCACACGGTTGAGCTGCAGGGTGCCGGCGTTTTCATCCAGGCCGACGTTGCGGATGTATTCCGACGGATCGGTAATGCGCCAACGCACATACCAGTCAATCACCACGCGCTGCTTTTCCGCCGTGAGCATGGGCTCGGTGTCCGTGCTCTCCAGGGTTAGCAAGCGCTTGTCAATGTAACTGACGTTTTGAAACGGCGGCGGCAGCTTCCAGTTCAAACCTGGCTCAGTAATGACGGTTTTAATTTGCCCCAAGGCATAGACCACGCCAAATTGCCGCTGATCGACAACAAACAGCATGGAGCTGGCCAGCGCCAGCGCAACCAGGGCCGAGGTAGCGAAAAAAGCCAATCGATTCACTCTTTAACTCCTAAGCGTTTAACGCGATTAACGGGCACGCGAACGGTCGGCATCGCGAGCGCGGGTACTGCTGGCGGGGGGATTGGGCTCCAGCGCCGCAGCATTGCCGGAAGGGGCCGGTGCGCGGCTGGCGGCCTCGGCAGCGGCACGCGGATTGACCCCGGCGTTTTGCATGACTTTGTCCAATGGCAAATAGAGCAAGCCTTGGCGCGAATCGACCAATACCTTGGTCACATTGCTGTAAACCTCTTCCAGCGCTTCGGTGTAGAGGCGCTCACGCGTGACTTGCGGTGCTTTTTTGTATTCGGTCAGCAAATAGCTAAAGCGCTGGGCATCACCTTCGGCCTGGGCCACGATGCGGGCTTTGTACCCTTCGGCCTCTTGTGCCAAACGGGCCGCCGTACCTTTGGCCCGAGGAATGACATCGTTGGCGTAGGCTTCGGCCTCATTTTTAGCCCGTTCGCGCTCTTGGCCCGCTTTGAGCACATCATCAAACGCGGCTTGCACCTGCTCCGGCGGGCGCACACCGCCTTGCTGCAAGTTAATCCCGACGATTTCCACGCCCACGGCGTAGCGGTCCAGGATGGTTTGCATCAGTTCACGCACCCGAGGGGCAATTTGATCGCGCTCTTCGGCCAAAGCCGAATCCATCCGCATCTTGCCCACCACTTCGCGCACGGCCGATTCAGCTGCTTGCACCACCGCGATATCGGGGTTCTTGCTTTCAAACAGCCAGGCACGGGCATCACTTAAGCGGTATTGCACGGCAAACTTGATTTCGACAATGTTTTCGTCTTCGGTGAGCATGGCCGATTCGCGCAGGCCGGTGCTTTTAATCACGATATCGCGGCCAATATCCACCGAGCGAATTTGAGTGACAAACACCAACTCATGGCTTTGCACCGGATATGGTATGCGCCAGTTGATACCCGCCCCCACAGTGGAGTGGTAGCGGCCAAACTGGGTGACCACGGCTTGCTGGCCCTCTTGCACAATGAAAAAGCCTGTACCCAGCCAAATCAAAGCCGCCAAACCGCTGATCAAACCGATGCCAATGCCGGTGCTTTTCATGTCCGGCGGCGTATTGCCCGGACGCAGACCGTCGCCACGCCCGCCCCCGCCTTTATTGCCCAGCAAGCCCGACAGCTTGCGGTTTAAATCGCGCCACAGTTCGTCCAAGTCCGGGGGTTGCCCGCCACCAGAGCCCTGGGGACCACGCCCCCGTGGTGGGGGTGGAGGGGGCGGAGGCGTTGGCCGATCATCCGAATCGGCCGGGCGCTGTTCGCCCCCCTCCTCACCCCGACCCCAACGCGGGTCATTTAAATTGAACATGCCGCGCAAACCAGGAAGTGCAAGTACCCAGCGAGGAAGGCGATGAGGAACATTCATGCGCAAAATCTCAATGAAAAGAAGGCGGTGTTTCCACCGTGATCAAAACAAGCTTTCGCCCTTATCAGGCTCAACAGAACAGATAGGGGGAAGATCCGAAAATTCCCGAGCAGCTGCGGTTGGTGCTTGCAATACCCGCTGGGTCAACAGCTCACGCAGCGCATCCAAGCCCTGGTTGGCTGCAGCGCTGACAAAAATACGGGGCAGCATTTGGCCATCGACTTCGTAGTGGTCTTGCAACCGCAAGGGGCGCTGCCCAGGCTCTATGGCATCCAATTTATTGAACACCAACACTTGGGGAATCGCACTGGCACCAATTTCGGCCAGCACTTGCTGCACTTGGCCAATTTGCTCACGGTAATTGGGGTTGGCCGCATCAACGACATGCAACAGCAAATCAGCATCAATGGCCTCTTGCAGCGTTGCTTGAAACGCATCAATCAGCCCGTGCGGTAAGGCACGGATAAAGCCCACCGTGTCCGAGAGCGACACCGAGGTTTGCGCCCCTTCCAGATACATCTGCCGCGTGGTGGTATCCAACGTAGCAAACAACTGATCGGCAGCGTAAGCCTGGGCTTTGACCAGGGTATTGAACAGCGTGGATTTACCCGCATTGGTGTAACCGACCAAAGAGACCGTAAACACCCCATGGCGCTGGCGTTGACGGCGCTGGGTACCGCGCTGTTTTTTCACCTTTTGCAGTTTCTCCTTGGTGCGCTTGATGGCTTCGCCAATCATGCGCTTGTCCAATTCGATCTGCGTCTCGCCCGGGCCTCCGCGCTGGCCGATACCGCCTTGCTGGCGCTCCAAGTGGCTCCAGCGGCGCACCAGTCGGGTGCTCAAATACTGCAACCGCGCCAATTCGACCTGCAATTTACCCTCGTGGCTGCGGGCGCGCTGGGCAAAAATCTCCAGAATCAGCATCGTGCGGTCATTGACCGGGCACTGCAAAAAGCGCTCTAGATTGCGCTGTTGCGCAGGGCTTAAGGCCTGGTCAAACAGCACCTCCTTGGCCTGGTGCATATCGACCAAGAGTTTGAGCTCTTCGGCCTTGCCGCTGCCAATGAACAAGGCCGGATCAGGTGCTTTGCGCTTGCACACCAAATCGGCCACCGGCTGCATACCCGCCGTCTCGGCCAGCAAGCCCAGTTCTTGCAGCTCGCCATCAAAATGTGAAAAACCCAAATCCACCCCAACCAAAATAACTGGGGTGGATGCAGACAGAGAGGAAGATGATAAGGATGCGGTCATATAGCGCTAGCCTGCGCGAGTTCAGGCACCCACGCACCCCAGATTAATGGTCTCAAGCGGCCGCGCTGTCGTCAGCTTCAGTCACGCTGAAATTCACCGGACGACCGGGAACGATGGTGGAGATGGCATGTTTGTAAACCATTTGCGTTACGGTGTTACGCAACAGCACAACATATTGGTCAAACGACTCAATTTGGCCTTGCAATTTAATGCCATTGACCAAGTAAATCGAAACCGGGACATGCTCACGGCGCAGGGCATTTAAAAACGGATCCTGCAAAAGTTGGCCTTTATTGCTCACGATATAACTCCGTGTTAGGGGTTGTTGTTGTAAACCGACACCTTACCACAGCAAAGAAAGACTTATGCGCTAAGGCAAGTGAGTTTCTTTACTGCGAAGGGGATTTTATTTCTTGTTCTTCTCGGCATAGGGGTTGTCTGCCGTTTTAAATTCAACGCGCAAGGGTGTCCCCACCAAATTGAATTCCTTGCGAAAGCGCCCTTCCAAAAAGCGCTTGTACGCATCGGTCACCAGATTGAGCGAATTGCCATGGATCACGATGATGGGCGGGTTCATCCCCCCTTGGTGGGCGTAGCGCATTTTCGGGCGGTAGGCGCCAACTTTTTTCGGGGTTTGGAATTGCAGCGACTCCAGCAGCACGCGGGTGAGCACCGGGGTGGACATTTTGCAGGTCGCCGCCTTGTGCGCTTGCGCAATGGAGGCCCACAGCGGAGCCAGACCTTGGCGTTTGATCGCAGAAATAAAGTGCAGATTGGCAAACTTTAAGAAACCCAGGCGCGTTTCGATGGAGCGCTGCACCAGCTCGCGCTGGTACTCATCGAGCGCATCCCATTTGTTCACAGCCAACACCACGGCGCGGCCACTTTCCAGGATGTAGCCGGCGATATGCGCATCTTGGTCGGTCACCCCTTCGGTGGCATCAATCAACAGCAACACAACGTTGGCCGATTCAATGGCTTGCAGGGTTTTGACGACGGAGAACTTCTCAATCGCCTGAAACACCTTGCCTTTGCGCCGCAGCCCTGCCGTGTCAATCAGTTCAAACTTTTGCCCGTTGCGCTCAAAGGGCACGCTGATGGCATCGCGCGTCGTGCCCGGCAAGTCAAAGGCGACCAAACGCTCTTCGCCCAACCAAGTGTTGATGAGGGTGGATTTGCCGGCATTGGGGCGACCGGCCAGGGCCAGTTTGATCGGGGCCACCTCGCCCTCTGCCAGCTCGGGCAAAGTCTCTTCATCGGGCAGTTGCAAAGGGGCCAAGGCCAAATCGACCAGATCACGCACCCCTTGACCATGGGCGGCGGAGACCGGATAGACCTCTCCCAGCCCCAGCTCATAAAACTCGGACAGTTGCGCACCGGCCTGCATGCCTTCGGCTTTGTTGGCCACCAGCAAGCACGGTTTGCTCAAGCGACGCAGGTAGTTGGCAATTTCGTGGTCCTGGGCCGACAAACCATCGCGGGCATCGACGACAAAGACCACCACATCGGCCTCGGTAACGGCTTGGCGGGTTTGCTTGGCCATTTCCCGAAAAATGCCTTGCGAGGCATCGGGCTCAAAGCCACCCGTATCAATCACGATGTATTCGCGCTTGCCCTGGCGGCCTTGGCCATAGTGGCGGTCGCGCGTCAGTCCGGCGTAGTCCGAAACGATGGCATCGCGCGACTTGGTCAGGCGATTAAACAAGGTGGATTTGCCCACATTGGGCCGCCCTACCAGGGCAATCACGGGTTTCATGTGAATTCTTAACTTTTTTAATCAGGGCGGAAGCCGTACACCCCGCCATTGCGGGTCAGCACCACCAGGGTATCGGCCACCACCACGGGGGTGGCGGCAATGCCGCTGCTGTCGGTGGTCAAACGGTTGAGCGGGGTGCCATCGTCTTTGGAGAGCATATGCACTAAACCAGAGCTATCACCGACCACCACAGAACGACCTAAGGCCAAAGGAGCGGTCAATTGCCGCAGCTGCAAGCGCTGCGTGCTCCATTGTTTGCTGCCATCGCGGCGGCTCCAGGCCTGTACGGTGCCATTGCTTTCGCTGCCAAAGACCTGCTCGGCATTGCTGGCAATGCCAACCGCGCCGGTGGCTTTGGCCGTCCACATCAGCCGGGCTTGGCCGACATCGACGCAGCCTACGCTGGCTTGGTAGGCGCGGGCACAGACCACATCGTTGTTGCGGGTGGAGGGGCCAACCAAATCAACCAGGCGCTCCACATCATTGGTGCCCCGGGGCGCAGCCAAGGGCGCTTCCCACAGCACGGCACCGTTGTCCGGATCGATTGCCACCAAGCGGCCCGACAGGCCCGCCAGCAAGGTATTGCCATGGGCGACCAACACGCCCTGCTGGCGCAGCACCAGGGGTTCGCCATCGCGTTGCAGCGTCCACAAGTGGGCACCGTCTTGGGCATCGTAGGCGCTCAAATGGCGATCGGCGGTGAGCACAAACACCCGGCCACCGGCCACCAAGGGTGCGGTATAGGAGGCCGCATTGAGCGGTTTGCTCCACTGCGTGCGACCTTGGTTAAGCAGCACCAACTCATTGGCCACGGTGACCACCGCTGCCTGGGTGCCATCGCTGCCCACGCCGGTCAGCAAGGCTTTGCCGACTTGGCCGCGCCATTGTTCACGGCCCGTGGCTCCGTCCAGGCTCACCACGGTGCCATCGGCCGCAGCCAGCACCAGGCTTTGGCCCACCACTTGGGGGGCGATGCTGGCATTTTTCAAACTGGGAATGCTGCTGTGCCAGGCCTGGCGCACGGGCAGCAGGGGGATGTTGGGGCCCAAATCAGCAGGTTTCGGTGTTTTGGAGCCGCACGCGGCCAGCCCCAAGGCAAGGGCCAAAACCAAAGCGCTGCGCTGCGCCCAGCGGGGAAGAGTAGAGATTGTCATTACGAAGCCTGCGGTGTTGTAGTTGCCACGCCCAAGGCGTTGAGTTTGAAGCCCACCAGGGCGCGGTATTCCAAACGGGGATCGAGCTGCTGCCAAGCTTGCTGGTAGGCGGCAATGGCCTCTTGCGTTTTGCCTTGCAGCTGCAGCACATCGCCCAGGCGGTCTTGCACCAGGGCGTTGAATTCGGGGGCGATAGCGCCTTGCAGCACAGCAGCGGCGGCATCGTAGTCTTTGGCCTCGACGTGCAAGGCCGCCAGACGCAATTTGGCCGCCGCTTGGTAGCCGGGGTCTTCAGCGTGGTCAGCGGCCCACTGCAAAGCGGCTTTGGCGGTGTCGGATTTGTGGGCTGCTTCGGCCGATTTGGCCACCTGCAGCGCCGCTTGGCTGGCTTGCACGGTGCTGCCGTATTCGTTTTTCAGGGCTTCAAAGGCCAGGGCCACGCGGCCTTGGTCTTGGCTTTCAATGGCAACAGTCACCGCATCGGCCAAGGCGGCGGCTTGCTCTGCCTGGCGTTGTTGCCACAGCTGCCAGCCGTTCCAGGCGGCAAAACTGCCCAGTACCACGACCAAAACACTGGTGATCGGGGTGCCCCACTGGTTCCAAAAATGCTTGAGCTGGTCAAGCTGTTCCTGTTCTTCTAAGTCCAAATGCGTTGCCATCGTGCTGTGCCTTCGCCAAAAATTTAAGCCCGTGATTGTAGGTGGTGCGCCCAGTCTGCGGCAGCGGCCAGCGGCTGGGTGGTTTGCGCCCCTTGGCCATCGCGCAGGGCTTTGACGGTGACCTCGCCCCGCGCCAGCTCGTCGCCGCCAAAAATCAGGGCAAAGTGGGCCCCACTGGCATCGGCTTTTTTAAATTGCGACTTCATGCTGCCCATGCCTTGCTCGGTGGCGGCGTGCATTTGCACACGCACCCCCGCTTCGCGCAGCGCCGTCAAGGTGGTGAGCACCTGGGGCATGGCCGCCGCATCGGGAACGATGGCATAGGCATCGGGCTGGGGCGTGGGGATGTCGGTGCCCAGCTCTTTGACCAGCTCCAGCACGCGCTCCACCCCCAGCGCCCAGCCCACGGCCGGGGCCGGTTTGCCGCCAATTTGCTCGATCAGGTAGTCGTAGCGCCCGCCGGCGCAGATGGTGCCTTGGGCACCGAGCAGGTCGGTGACGAACTCAAACACCGTGAGGTTGTAGTAATCGAGGCCGCGCACCAGGCGGGGGTTGAGCGTCCAGGGCACGCCGTTGGCATCTAGGATGGCTTGCACGCCGCGCAGGTGCGCCAGGGACGCTTCGCCCAGGTAATCAATCAGCTTGGGCGCAGCGTTCACCATGGCTTGCATGGCGGGGTTTTTGGTGTCCAGCACGCGCAAGGGGTTGCTGTACATGCGCCGCTTGGCTTCCTCGTCCAGCACCTCTTGGTGCTGCTCCAGGTAGGCAATCAGCGCGGTGCGGTGCGCCTGGCGCTCTGCGGGCTGGCCCAGGCTGTTGATTTCTAAGCGCCATTGCGACAGGCCCAGGCGCTTCCACAGGGCCACGGCCAGCAAGATCAATTCGGCATCGACATCCGGCCCGGCAAAGCCCAGGGCCTCGGCACCGATCTGGTGGAACTGGCGGTAGCGGCCGCGCTGGGGCCGCTCGTGGCGAAACATGGGGCCGATGTACCACATGCGCTTGCCGCCGTCGTAAAGCAGGTTGTGCTCGACCGTGGCACGCACCAGGCTGGCGGTGCCTTCGGGGCGCAAGGTCAGGCGCTCGCCGTTCAACTTGTCTTCGAACGAGTACATCTCTTTTTCAACGATGTCGGTCACTTCACCGATACCGCGCACAAACAGCTGGGTGTGCTCCACGATGGGCGTGCGCACATTGCGGTAGGCATAGCCGTCCATCAAGTCGCGCACCTGCGCTTCGAGCCACTGCCAGCGCTCGGACTGGCCGGGCAGGATGTCGTTCATGCCTTTGACGGCGCTTAACTTTTCGGGTTTTGTCATCTTGTTTTAGATTTTTAAAAAGAGCTTCTACCGCTTTATTGATAAGATTTTCAGGGCAATTTTGACCTGAAACTATTTATAAAAAAGCGCAAACAGCTATTAATTTTTTCCGTACCGCTGCTGGACGTAATCCAGCACGATGCGCTGAAACTCTTGCGCAATGTGTTCACCGCGCAGGGTCAGGGCTTTTTCGCCGTCGATGTACACCGGGGCTGTAGGCGCTTCGCCGGTGCCAGGCAGGCTGATGCCGATATCGGCGTGCTTGCTCTCGCCGGGGCCATTGACGATGCAGCCCATGACGGCCACTTTCATGCTTTCAACGCCTGGATATTGCTTGCGCCACACGGGCATTTGCGCCCGCAGGAAGTCATCAATCTCTTTGGCCAGCTCTTGAAAAACAGTGCTGGTGGTACGCCCGCAGCCGGGGCAGGCAGTAACGCTGGGCACAAACGAGCGCATGCCCAATGCCTGCACGATTTCGGCCGCTACCACCACCTCTTGCGTGCGTGCTTCGCCCGGCTGGGGCGTGAGCGAGACGCGAATCGTGTCGCCAATGCCCTCTTGCAGCAGGATGCCTAAGGCCACGCTGGACGACACCGTGCCGCGTGTGCCCATACCAGCCTCGGTCAGGCCCAGGTGCAGGGCGTAGTCGCAGCGCCGTGCCAGCTCGCGGTACACGGCGATCAAATCCTGCACACCACTGACTTTGCAGGACAGCAAGATGTTGTCGCCGTTCAGCCCCAGAGCCTGCGCGCGGCGTGCCGAGTCAATGGCCGAGGTGATCAGCGCCTCGTACATCACCTGCCGCGCATCCCAGGGCTGGGGGCGCTGGGCGTTCACATCCATCAATTGCGCGAGCAGCTCTTGGTCTAGGCTGCCCCAGTTCACGCCGATGCGCACCGCTTTGTCGTGGCGGGCGGCGATCTCGATCATCTGGGCAAACTGCTTGTCCTTTTTGTCGCCCTTGCCCACGTTGCCGGGGTTGATGCGGTACTTGGACAGCGCCTGGGCGCAGTCCGGAAAGTCGGTCAGCAGCCGGTGGCCGTTGTAGTGAAAATCGCCCACCAGCGGCACGTTGCAGCCCATGCGGTCGAGCTGCTCGCGGATGTAGGGCACGGCCTGGGCGGCCTCTGGGGTATTGACGGTAATGCGCACCAGCTCTGAGCCGGCCTGGGCCAGATCGCGCACCTGGATGGCGGTTTCCACCGCTTCCACGGTGTCGGTATTGGTCATGGACTGCAGGCGCACGGGGGCATCGCCGCCCACCGTCACCACATGACTGCCCCACACCACGCGGGCCTGGCGGCTGCGGCGCGGCAGAGGTGCGGCCAGCGCAATGGGGCTGGCGGCCAAAAATTCAACAGACACTTGTTACTTCACCTCAAAACGGGCCACGTTGCTGCGGGCCACAGCCTGCACATCAAACGGGGCACCATTGACTTCCACCGTCGCCAGATCGGCCTTGCCCACCGCCACCGTCAGCGGCTTGGGGGCAGAGGTGGAGAACACCTCGCCGTCTTGCAAAATTTTCTCAATCAGCAGGCGCTGCTGGGCATCCAACACCTGCACCCAGGTGGCCCCCTTGGCGGTAATGCGCAGCACAGGGCTCACGCTGGCCGCTGCCTGCGCTGCTGGTGCCGCTGCTGGCTCAGCAGCTGGAGCTGGAGCTGCAAAGCCGGGCTGAGCGCCCTCTTCCTCCGGCAAGGCAGGCTGCATCAAAGCCGCCGCTTGCACCGTGGGGACTTCGCCGGCCTGGGCAACATCGCCCATATTGCCCATACCGCCCCCATCGCCTTCTTCGGGCACGGCAGGGGAGAACAAGGGGCTGTCGCCTGCCGGGTCGGACGGGGCAGACACCGTGGTGGACACGCCACGCACCCACTCTGGTGCCATCCACTGCACCCCAAGGTAGCCGCCCCCACCCAGGACAATCAGCAACAACACCACCCAAGGCCAAGGGGAGTGCTTGGTGTTGGTAGCCAGAATCGATGGCACGCCACGCTCGCGCATGGGGGCGTTGAGCCCGCCCTGTGGTGCCAGGGCCGTCACTTTTTGCTGCGGCAACAATGCCAGAACCGGCGCAGCCTCCAGGTGCAAAGTGCGGCAGATGGTTTGCGCCAAAGCACGCAAAAAGACCACATCGGGCAAGCGCTGCCAATCTTCATCTTCCAGGGCTTGGAGTTTTTCGACCGGCACTTTTAACGTCGCCGCCAAATCCTCCAGCGCCACCCCCTGGGCTTGGCGCGCTTGGCGCAGCAAGGCACCGGCAGATACCGCTGCGGCAGGTGCCACCTCCTGTGGCAACGTTGTTTCTGTCGCCGCTGACATCGAATCACTCATCAAACGTCCCTTGCTCAAACTTCTCACGCTCTGGCGAAGTGGGGAAGCGCTGCACCAGCTGGCCCGCCAATTGGCGCACAGCCACGCTGTCGCCCAGCTTGCGCTCAACCTTGATCCCCAGCCACAAAGAGGCGGCGCTGACCCCTTCACTGTTATTCAACCGCTGCACATAAAAACGCGCTTTTTGGGCATTGTCTTGGTCAAACAAGACTTGCGCATAGTTCAGCGCGATCGACGGATTGCCCGGGTTCAATTCATAGGCCTGGGCCATCAACGGCAGCAAATCTTCTTTGCTCCCCGCCTGGCGCAGGCACACCACCTTGGCCAACAAGGTGCGGGCACGGTCCTCGTTGGCAAAGCGGCTGGCAGCCAAGGCCGCATCAAAGTGCAGCTGGGCCATATCAAAATTCTTTTGCTGGCACTGCGACCAGCCTTGGTTGTAACGGGTGTTGGGGTCACCCGGGCGCAGTCTGAGCGCACGGTCAAAGCTGGCATCGGCCTTGAGGTAATCGCGCTCGGCCATGTAAATCCAGCCCTGCAGGTTATGGGCATCGACATACTCCGGGTACACCTGCAAAGCGCGCGTCACTTCGTTCAAAGCGATTTCATTGCGCCCTTCTTGAAAGTGCATGGCCCCCAGTTGCAATCGGGTGTTGGCCAGGCGATAAACCTCGGACTCGGTGTCGATTCCCGTGCTCACTGCACTTGCACTATCGTGCATCGCCCCCGTGGTAGTGCAACCGGCCATGGCTGCAGCCAATATCCCAACGCTTAAGCCCGATTGCAATCGACGTGCAATAGCCAACACAGAGGGCAGCAACCGAGAGGGGACAAACGCTGCAGACATGAAGATCCTTTCACTTTCAACAACCAAAAAACCCTAGTGGGTGCGGTGAATGCGAATAGTACGTTGCTTTGCCATCCGGTCAGCCGCTCCAGTGCGATCTTTTACGTCGCCGGCCAACTGGCCGCAGGCCGCATCAATATCATCGCCGCGCGTCTTGCGCACGGTGGTGACGATGCCCGCCTGCGTGAGCAACTGGGCAAAGCGCTGCACTGCCGCATTGCTCGAGCGCTGCAGCCCCGACTGGGGAAAGGGGTTGAACGGAATCAAATTGAGTTTGCACCAGGCCTTGCCGTTGCCGTACTGGCGTACCAAGTCAATCAGCTGCTGTGCGTGCTCAGGCTGGTCGTTCACGCCATCGAGCATGCAATATTCAAAGGTGACAAAGTCACGCGGGGCAAACTGCAAATAGTCCTCGCAGGTCTGGAGCAATTCGGCCAGCGGATACTTTTTATTGAGTGGCACCAAGTAATCACGCAGCGCATCGTTGGGCGCGTGCAGCGACACCGCCAGGGCCACAGGGCAATCCTGACCCAGGCGCTCCATCATCGGCACCACCCCAGACGTGGACACTGTGACCCGCCGACGCGACAGGCCGTAGCCATGGTCATCCAGCATGATTTTCAAGGCCGGCACCAAGGCCGAATAATTTTGTAGCGGCTCGCCCATGCCCATCATCACCACATTGGTGATTACACGCTCAGAAGTTTGCAAGTGCTGGCGCAAAAAATGCTCAGCAAACCACAGCTGGGCAATGATTTCACCACTGGTCAGGTTGCGGCTAAAGCCTTGGTGTCCCGTGGAGCAAAAGCGGCAGCCCACCGCGCACCCGGCCTGAGAAGAAACGCACAGCGTGCCGCGATCGTCCTCGGGGATGAACACCGCCTCGACCGCATTGCCATCGCCCACATCAAACAGCCACTTGATCGTGCCGTCGCGCGATTCCTGCTGGGTGAGGATTTTGAGGCCTTCAATGCGGGCCTGGGCGGTGAGCTTTTCGCGCAGCGACTTGGCCAGATCGGTCATCTGGGCAAAGTCGGTCGCCCCGCGCTGGTGAATCCAGCGAAACAGCTGCGTGGCGCGAAAAGGTTTTTCCCCCAGTTCCTGGCAATACGCAATCAGGCCTGGGAGATCAAAATTCAAAAGATTGGTCAAGGAAGTCGTGGTAGTAGTGGTCATGATGCCCATGCCAGCGCAAGTGCGCGCACCAAAAGGCAACGCCCCATGCAGCGCCAAGGCCGCATGGGGCTTTTTGCTGTTAGCGCAAAAAATTAACGTGCGTAAACGTTCATGCCGGGGAAGAAGAAGGCAATTTCCACAGCGGCAGTTTCCGCAGCGTCCGAGCCGTGTACGGCGTTGGCATCGATGCTGTCAGCAAAGTCAGCACGGATGGTGCCCGCTTCGGCTTTCTTGGGATCGGTAGCACCCATCAGCTCACGGTTTTTCAGGATGGCGCCTTCGCCTTCCAGCACCTGGATCATCACGGGGCCGGAGACCATGAAGTCCACCAGATCTTTAAAGAAAGGGCGCTCTTTGTGCACGGCGTAGAACTGCTCGGCTTCGCCACGCGACAGGTGGGCCATTTTGGCAGCCGCAATCTTCAGGCCAGCAGCTTCAAAACGAGCGTAGATTTGACCGATCACGTTCTTGGCAACAGCGTCGGGTTTGATGATCGAGAGGGTACGTTCGAGGGCCATGAAATATTTTTCCTAGAGTAAAAAAATCTTAAACATCTTTTTTTGCAAGAACAACAAAAGCACTTAGGCCTAGTTGGCAAAACGGGCGATTTTATCCGAAATGATTACAAAAGCCCACACACCCCCCACCCGGCCACACATAAAAAAGGCTTCCCTGCGGAAGCCTTTTTTCGTTCCAGCCGTGCTGGGCACGCTGATTACACGCGTTTGCGGTATTCGCCGGTGCGGGTATCCACTTCAATCTTGTCGCCTTGGTCCACAAACAAGGGGATGGCCACTTCAAAGCCGGTGGCAATTTTGGCGGGCTTGAGCACTTTGCCCGAGGTGTCGCCTTTGACAGCCGGCTCGGTCCAAGTCACTTCACGCACCACGATGGTGGGCAACTCGACCGAAATGGCTTTGCCGTCATAGAACACGACTTCAGCGGTCATGCCATCTTCCAGGTAGTTCAGGGCATCGGCCATGTTTTCGGCTTCCACTTCGTACTGGTTGTACTCAGCGTCCATCCACACGTACATAGGATCGGCGAAGTAAGAGTAGGTGCACTCTTTCTTGTCGAGCACCACGTTGTCGATTTTGTCGTCGGCCTTGAACACCACTTCGGTGCCCATGTTGCCCAACAAGGCTTTGAGCTTCATGCGCACCGTTGCCGCGCCACGGCCACCACGGGCGTATTCGGTTTTCAGAACAATCATTGGATCCTTGCCGTTCATGATGACGTTACCAGCGCGGATTTCTTGAGCGATTTTCATAATTTAACTAGAGAGGAAAAAAGGGAATAAAGAGAAAGAGCAACCGCACCGGCCAAAGACGTAAAAACATGCAAAGGCATGACCCACGGTCAGCAAAAGCTGCGGATTTTAACTTTTTTCAGCAATAAACATTTGCAGTTGATCAATAAGGCTGTTTTGCTCCAGCAAACGCTGGCGCGCGGCCACGGTGCAAGCGCGCCACTGCGCCAGCATGGCGTGGTCAAGCAACGGCAAGGTATCGGAGGCCGCCATGCCATTCCAGGCCCAGTGAAAGTCCCGCAAACTGGCCGGGGCTTGCAGCCAATCCAAAAACGCTTGCAGCTTGGCATGGTGGGCACCATCCTCTTGCGGGTAGATGTGCCACACCAACGGCTGGCCCGCCCACAGCGCCCGCACCAATGAATCTTCACCCCGCACCAAATTGAGGTCACAGGCCCAGAGCAAATGATCAAACTCAGCTTGGCTGCAGGGGTTTAAAAATAAGAGCTGCTTACGCTTATCCATCAAGGGATAAGCAGCATTTTTATCTAAATATTCTTGCACTGCCGCGGTTGCCCGCCCTGGGGTCACCAGCAACTGCCAATCGGGCTGGGCTGCGCACTGTTGCAACCACTCCGGCAAGGCCGCCGGTTCATAACAAAACAAAGAGATCGCCAAAGATTGAGCACGCACGCCCTGCTGCTGGCGCCAATGCTGGCGATCAAACGCCGCCTGGCGCTGCGGCAAATCAGGCTCGCGCAGCAAGCCGCCGGTCATTGGCGTAAATCCAGGATAAAAAAACCAGCGCACCAAGCCCTGCCCTGGGCCTTGCAAAATCGGGGACGGCAGGCGGTGGCAGCGCTCCACATAGCCTTCAGCGCTTAAATATTCCAAATTAATGAGCGGCACCGGTCGCTGGGCCAAGGCGAGCAAGTACGCAGGCGGAGCCTCACAGCCAAAGGCTTCAATGACCACATTGGGCGCTTGCGCATCATTCCATGGCGCATCGTAGGGCAGCACCTGCACCCCATTGGTACCCTGCGGGGCCATCCAGGCCAAGGCAGCCGAATCATCCACCCGCAAACATACGGCATGACCACGCTGGGCCAAATCGGCCGCCAACCGCCAGCAAACGCCGATATCGCCAAAATTATCAATAACTTGACAGAAAATAGCCCAACGCAGAACTGGATGATCCATAAAAAATAGGCAAAAAAAATCCCGCAATTTTTATTGCGGGATTTTTAATAATTTGGTAGGCGCGATTGGATTCGAACCAACGACCCCCACCATGTCAAGGTGGTGCTCTAACCAACTGAGCTACGCGCCTGTCGTTGCGAAGATCGAATTGTAGCACCACTTTTTCGATGATTTTTCAAAAATACCGATTTATTCATTTATCCGTGTTTGCAGCCGATCTGCCCTGCGTTTATCGCCTGCGTGCAGAGCGCACACCGGGCACGCCCGCAACCAACGCCAGCACTTTGGCCAAGCGCACAGCATCCGAGACTTCGACGGTAAACGTCATCCACGCCACATTTTTAAGCGACTGGGTTTGCACACCAATGACATTGGTTTTCTCCCGGGCAAAGACCTCAGAGATGTCTCGCAACAGGCCTTGGCGGTCGCTGGCTTGCACGGCCACATCCACAGGGTAAACAGCGGCTTTGCTGTCAGCGCTGGCATTGCTTGCGCCCCATGCCACATCAATCACCCGCTCGTGGTTGCAGGCGGCCATTTGCCGAAAATTGGTGCAATCGGTGCGGTGCACACTCACGCCTTTGCCACGCGTGACAAAGCCGGCAATCGGATCTGGCGGTGCCGGGCGGCAGCATTTGGCCAACTGGGTCAATAAAGAATCCACCCCCACTACCAACACCCCTCCTTTGCTCCCTTGGTTGGTGCGGGGTTTGCGCACCAGCAATTGGGGGTCGGTGTCCGGCGCAGCCGACTCAGCGGGTCGCAGCAAGGTTTCAATATTGCGCAGGGAATACTCATCCTTGCCCACCACTTCAAACAAGGCATCGGCCGATTTAAAACCCAGCTGCAGTGCCAAGTCGTCCAGTTTGAGTGCTGTTTTACCTTCGCGCTGCAGGAGTTTTTCGACCGACTCGCGCCCGCGTGCCACCGTTTCGTGCGTGGCCTGGGCATTGAACCAAGCCCGCACCTTGGCCTTGGCGCGGTTGCTATGCAAATAACCTAAATCAGAATTGAGCCAATCGCGCGAAGGGCGGCCTTCTTTGACGGTGATGATCTCTACCGTCTGCCCGCTTTTCAGTGCTGCATTAAGCGGCACCATGTTGCCATCGACCCGCGCGCCCCGACAGCGGTGGCCCAAATCCGTGTGCACGCTGTAGGCAAAATCCACCGGAGTGGCCCCTTCCGGCAACTCAATCACCGCTGCATCTGGGGTCAGCACATAGATGCGATCGTCAAACAGCCCTTTGTGCGCTGGGTCTTCGGACAAATCCTTGCCCCAGGCCAGCAGCTGGCGCAAGACAGCAATTTTTGCATCGTATTGCCCGGTCGCACTCACTCCGGCATAGCCCTTGGTCCCCGCCTCTTTGTAGGCCCAGTGCGCAGCCACACCATTTTCTGCATGGTCGTGCATGGCTTGAGAGCGAATTTGAATTTCAATGGCCTTACCATTTTCATCGCGTACCACGGTATGCAACGACTGGTAGCCATTGGGTTTGGGGCGGGCGATGTAGTCGTCAAACTCCGACTCGATCGGCTTGAAATGCTGGTGCACCCATGACAAGGTGGTGTAGCAATCTTTCACCGTGGGAACCACCACACGCAAGGCCCGAAGATCAAACAGCTGGTCAAAACTCAGGCGCTTGCCGCGCATTTTTTTGATAATGCTGTAGATGTGCTTGGGCCGCCCTTGCACGCTGGCACTGATGCTTGCCGCCCGCAATTGGGCCTCTAATTTATGGCGCAGCTGCTCCAGGTACACCTCGCGCTCAGCGCGTTTTTCATCCAGAAGCTTGGCAATTTCACGGTAAGTTTGTGGCTCCAAAAAGCGAAATGCTAAATCCTCAATCTCCCACTTGATTTGCCAAATACCCAAGCGGTTGGCCAGGGGCGCAAACACATGCAAAGCCTCGTGCGCCATGGCCGGAGCGATGGTTTGCTTACTGGCCGCATACCAGCGCAAGGTTTGCAGGCGCGAGGCCAAGCGCAGCAATACCACCCGCACATCACGCGAAAAACCCAGCAGCATTTTGCGCACGGTCTCGGTTTGCAAGCCTGGGTTTTGCGCCTGGGCCACCAAGCGCTCGGCATTGCGCGATTGCTGCTGCACGCGCATGAGCTTGACAGTCTCCACCGCCAAAGAGGCAAAGTGCGGGCCAAACGCCTTGGTGAGCACCTCCAGGGGCTTATTCAAGTGCAAGCTGGCATACACCAGATACACCGCCGCCTGCATGGTCTCTGAGCCGCCAATGCCTTGCAAAATTGCCGCTACGGCATCGGCGTGGGCCAAGGTGCCTTCGCCAGTAGAAAGGGTTTCACCCGCCAACAAGGGCTCGGCAAAGGTACGGGCCCGCAGCAAAGCATTGACCTGTCCCGGAATTGAATTGGCCGTCGCCGCGATTAAATCTGGCACATCGGCCACGGGCTGAACCGGCTGGGCAATCACATTGGGGGGCGTGACGTTTTCTCCCACTGTGGGAGGCAAGGAGGTTACGCTGCGCATACACGCCCCGGGTGGATGCCAAAGTTACAACAGGGCATTTATTTACCTAAATAAGAATTCTTTCACCAGCGCCACTTGCTCTGGCTGCACCAATGTAGGGGCATGCCCCACACCTTCAAGCGTCACGCTGTGTGCTTTGGGGCCGCGTTGGGCCATTTCCTGCACCGTCTGAGCGGTCAGCAAATCCGATTTTGCACCGCGCAGCACCAGCGTTTGCGCGGTGATCGCGTCATACAAATTCCAGAGCAAGGCTTCACCCTGCACGACCTGCTCCTGGGTCATGCCTTGCATCGGCACGGCAATTTTGGGGTCGTAGTGCAAGACAAATCCGCCCTCAGGCCCAGGGCGCAGCATCGGCTCAGACAAGGCCAGCCACTGTGCATCGGTATGCGGCCCAAAATCGGCCGACTGCACCCGCAGCCAGGCGGCACCTTCCTCCACCGAGGCAAAGCGGGGCGACTGGCCCACATACGTGCCAATGCGTTGCAGCGCCGACCACTCCAAGCGCGGCCCAACATCATTGAGCAATAAACGCCGAATCGGCACCGGCAAGGCCAAGTCTGGGGTTCCAGCAACCGCCATACCAATCAAACCGCCCATGCTGGTACCCACCCAATCGAGCTGCGCAATGGGGTACTGGGCATGCACCTGCGTGAGCAACACCAGCATATCGAATGCGTATTGCGGCACGCCATAGGCCATCGGATCGGCCAGCCAGTCGCTTTGGCCACGGCCTGCGATATCGGGGCAAATCACCCGGGCATGGTGGCTGAGCGCCTGCGCCAACACATCAAAATCACGTCCTTGCCGGGTTAATCCATGGACACAAACAATGACATGCGGATGGTCCACCTGACCGGTTTGGTTCCACTCCCAATAGCCCACACGGTGCTGAGTCACACCGTCTTCCCCGCCCGGGACGGCGCGGGCGGCACCGGGACACATTACGTAGTTCAGCCTAGATTCAATCATGGTAGAAAACATGCCACGGGGCATTTGATAATGAATGCCTCATCGTAATTCATTCTGCTGCTATCAAAGAGAGGCAAAGTCATCATGCTCACAGGAAAAACTGCTTTAGTCACTGGCTCCACCAGCGGCATTGGCTTGGGGATTGCCCAAGCCTTGGCCGCCCAAGGTGCCAACATCATCCTCAATGGCTTTGGTGAGACTGAAGGCCCCATCGCGGCCGTACGCCAAGCGGCCGGCCAGCGTGCCATCCAAGTCGAATACCACGGTGCCGACATGAGCAAAGCCGACGAAATTGCCGCCATGATGGCTTTTGCCGCTGAGCGCTTTGGCCGGGTGGATATTTTGGTAAACAACGCCGGCATTCAGCATGTGGCCCCGGTGCAAGACTTTCCGGTGGAGAAATGGGATGCGATTTTGGCCATCAACCTCTCCAGCGCCTTTCACACCACCCGCTTGGCCCTGCCTGCCATGCAGCAAGCCAACTGGGGGCGCATCATCAACGTTGCCTCCGTGCATGGCTTGGTCGGCTCTGCCCAAAAATCCGCCTACGTCGCCGCAAAGCACGGCATTGTGGGCCTGACCAAAGTCACGGCCCTGGAAAATGCCACCACAGGAGTCACCTGCAACGCCATCTGCCCCGGCTGGGTACTGACTCCCCTGGTGCAAAAGCAAGTGGATGCCAAAGCGGCTGAGCACAGCATCTCCAACGCCGAAGCCACCAAACTGCTCTTGGGGGAAAAAGAGCCCTCGATGCAATTTACCACCCCCGAAGAGCTGGGCGGCTTGGCCGTCTTCTTCTGCTCACCGGCCGCCAACAACGTGCGCGGTGTCGCCTGGAACATGGACGGTGGCTGGGCTGCGCAGTAAGCGCACGGCACACCCTTTTTGTCACTGCGCATAAAGGCCTGCACCAA
>OBMA010000508.1_pt1 | contig 23275 bp, 17 predicted proteins | sample 1539141 | NCBI WGS metagenome assembly OBMA01 (sample SAMEA3991484, study PRJEB22521) | metagenome | biome: anthropogenic terrestrial biome; feature: sewage plant; material: raw primary sludge | place: Sweden | collected 2012-09-26
CTGCATCGGCAGGTAAGCGCCACCTGAATCGACCAAATAAATGCACGGCAAATGGTTTTGTTCTGCAATTTCCTGTGCGCGTAAATGCTTTTTAACCGTCAGCGGATAGTAAGTTCCACCTTTGACTGTTGCATCATTGGCAACAATCATGCAGGTCACCCCATTGACTTGTCCAATACCTGCAATAACGCCGGCAGCAGGGACATCATCGGGATAGACATTGTAAGCCGCCAATTGCCCAATTTCTAAAAAGGCAGTTCCGGCATCAATCAGATGATCGACTCGCTCACGGGGTAACAGTTTGCCGCGTGCTAAATGTTTTTCACGGGCTTTTTCGCCACCACCCAATGCAATCTGCTGCGCTTTTTGTTTTAAGTCATCCACCAACAGCTGCATGGCAGCCTGATTGATTTTAAAATCATCACTTCGGATATTAATTTTGCTTTGTAATATATTCATTCTGAACATCCCTGTTAATGCTAAAAATGTTTTTATTTGGTTTCGTTAAATAGTTCACGGCCAATTAACATACGGCGGATCTCAGAGGTTCCTGCACCAATTTCATACAGTTTGGCATCGCGCCATAAACGACCTGCGGCAAATTCATTGATATAACCATTACCACCTAAAGTTTGTATGGTTTCACCCGCCATCCATGTGGCTTTTTCAGCAGCATATAAAATTGCGCTGGCCGCATCTTTACGCAGGCTGCGGCTATGTTCCGCTTTATCGCATTCAGCACCCACAGCATACACAAGCGCTTTGCAGGCTAACCATGTTGAATACATATCGGCAATTTTGCCTTGCATCAATTGGAATTCACCTAAAGCCTGACCGAATTGTTTACGGTCATGAATGTATGGAATCACTGTATCTAGACAGGCATCCATAATGCCCAGCGGTCCTGCACTTAAAACAGCACGTTCATAGTCCAGACCGCTCATGAGAACTTTGGTGCCATTGCCAACGCCGCCTAATATATTTTCTTTAGGCACAGCAACATTATCGAAAAATAGCGGATAAGTATTTGAGCCGCGCATGCCCAATTTATCCAGATGCGTGCCGTGGCTGAAGCCGGGCATATCTTTTTCCACCAGAAAAGCGGTCATGCCTTTTGCGCCCGCCTGAAGATCCGTTTTGGCATATACCACCAAGACATCTGCATCGCCACCATTGGTGATCCACATTTTTGAGCCGTTGAGCAAATAGTGATCACCACGGTCTTCGGCTTTTAATTTCATGCTCACCACGTCTGAACCAGCATTTGGTTCCGACATAGCAAGTGCACCGACAAAATCACCTGAAACCAGTTTAGGCAAATAGCGTTTTTTTTGTTCCTCTGAACCATTACGCTTAATCTGGTTAATACATAAGTTAGAATGTGCGCCATATGACAAGCCAATAGAAGCGGATGCACGGGAAATTTCCTGCATTGCCAGAATATGGGCTAAATAACCAAGGTTAGTACCACCATATTCCTCATCAACTGTTAGACCCAATAAACCCATATCACCAAATTTTTTCCATAGGTGAGCAGGGAATTTATTGTCTCGGTCAACTTGCTGGGCAATTGGTGCAATTTCCTTTGCACAAAATGCAGCGATTGAGTCACGAAGGGCAAGTAAGGTTTCATCCAAACCGAAATTTAAACTTTGCAGATTCATTTCTTCATTCATCCTGATGGTTATATTTGTTGTTCCAAAAAGCATTTTTATTGTGCTTGATTTTTACCATACAACGATTTTACAAAAAAGTGAATCAAAATTCACAAAATGATTTACAATTCATTTTATCTGGTTGAGAATACGATTATGAGTTATAAAAGATCATCATTGATGCAGGAGCGTATGGAACAAAATCGTCAGACGATTTTGCAATCCGCACGTGAACTGATTGCTCAAGGTGGATTTAAAGATGCACAAATACAAGCGATTGCTGAACGTGCAGGCGTATCGAGTGGTCTGGTTTATCGTTATTTCGATAACAAGAGTCAGGTGTTAATTGAGATTTTAGCAGAGGCCATACAGCATGAAATTCAGATTCTGAATGCCATTGCTGCCAGTGAACTTTCAGCAAAGCAAAAATTACACAAGGCGGTGACCACTTTTGTTAAACGTGCTCTGAACAGTCCACAACTGTCGTATTCGTTGATGTTTGAACCTGTCGATCCGTTGATAGAACATGAGCGTTTTCGCAGTAAACAACTGATTAAACAAAGCATTAACCAAATTCTTGCCGAAGGAAAAATTAATGGTGAATTTGGCTTTGAAGATTTAAACACTGCAGCGCTGTGTGTGGTGGGCGCAATGACTTTTGTGGTGATTGAGCCGTTAAATCCATCAAAAAATGTCATGTTTGATCAGACGTATAAGGATTATTTTGTCAAACAAATTGCCGATTTTTGTGTCAGTGGAGTATGCATAGCAGAGGAGAAATAAGTGGTTAAACACAAAAGCTAAGCACAAGAATAATGCTGTTTGGGAAAGGCGTCCTAAGTCAAAACAATGAACAATTAAAGTGAAAGAATCATAATTACAAAGAATCAAGGAGAGTGATTCAATGGCACAAGAACGGTTAAGTTACGCTTATGGAACCAGCAGTCAGCCCTTATTGGGGATGACCATTGGTGAAAAATTCGACCAAGCCTGTCAGCAGTATGCGAATCAGGATGCTGTCGTCAGTGTGCATCAAAATGTACGTTTAAGCTATAAGCAGTTGCAGGCGCAAGTGAATGCCTTTGCCTGTAGTCTGCTTCAATTAGGCTTGGAAAAGGGCGATAGAATTGCGATTTGGTCACCCAATTGCGTGGAATGGACCATTACCCAATTTGCAGCATTTAAAGCCGGTATTATTTTAGTCAATTTGAATCCTGCCTATAAAAGCAGTGAGCTTGAATATGTGCTCAATAAAGTGTCCTGTAAGGCATTGGTGATTGCATCACAATTTAAAAGCAGCAATTATCAGGAAATTTTAACCAAAATTGCCCCTGAAATTACACAATCGACCAGCAAGTTAGTATCGGCTAAACGATTACCGCATTTGAAACATATCATTAAAATTGATGAAGATGCGCATGCAGGCATTCATCGTTTTGCGGATTTATTGCCTGAACCCACACCCGTACAGCTTGACCAGTTACAGGCAATTGCCGCAGATCTTCAGTTTGATGAAACCATTAATATCCAATTCACATCGGGTACCACGGGCAATCCCAAAGGCACCATGCTGACCCACAATAATATTTTAAATAATGGATATTTTGTCGGTGAAGCCATTCATTTAACGCCACAAGACCGCGTCTGTATTTCTGTGCCTTTATTCCACTGTTTTGGCATGGTCATGGGCAATTTAGCCTGTATTACTCACGGTTCTGCCATGATTTACCCATCAGCGGTATTTAATCCACTTGATACACTTAAAACGATTCAGCAAGAAAAATGTACCGCTGCTTATGGTGTTCCGACCATGTTTATTGCATTGCTTGAACATGAACAGTTTGATGAGTTTGATTTGTCTAGCTTGCGTACAGGCATTATGGCGGGCAGTCCGTGTCCACGTGAAATTATGCAGCGTGTGATTGAACGGATGCATATGTCCGAAATTACTATTTGTTATGGTATGACTGAAACAGCACCTGTGAGTGCGCAAAGTTCAACTTCAGATTCTATGGAACGTCGTGTCGGCACAGTCGGGCGCGTCCATCCACACCTTGAAATTAAAATTGTTGATGAAAATGGTAAAGTTGTACCACGTGGCAAACTAGGTGAACTCTGTGTGCGTGGCTATTCAGTGATGTTAGGCTATTGGGAAGACAACGATAAAACTGGAGAAGTCATCGATGTCGCCAAATGGATGCATACCGGTGATATTGCTGAAATGGATGACGAAGGCTTTGTGAAAATCAAAGGTCGCATTAAAGATGTGGTGATTCGTGGCGGTGAAAACTTGTTCCCTAAAGAAATTGAAGATTTTCTTTATACCCATCCAGATGTTTCTGATGTGCAAGTGATTGGCTTACCTGACGCACGTTATGGTGAGGAACTTTGCGCATGTATTATTTTGCACGATCATCACCAAGCCAATGAAGAAGAAATCCGCAAATATTGTGCAGAGCATATTTCTCACAATAAAGTGCCACGTTATGTCCGTTTCTTTACTGAATTTCCAATGACGGCTTCTGGCAAGGCACAAAAATTCAAATTGCAAGAATTTATGCGTCAAGAACTTAATCTGATTGAAGATATTGCCTGATATTGATTATCAGGTTCTGGATTTCTCCTTTTATTTCAGTGTATGGAAATAAAAGGAGAAGCAAGATTTTAATGCTTAATTTCAATCTTTATTTTCAATGATCTTCACTTCTATATGATGTGAAAAAGCTAAATGATCATATGAAAAAATAAATAAATTCAATGCTATAAAGTAAAAGCCAATACCTAAATAGGGAATCTATGTCAGCTTATTATTCATTATTAAACAGTGAACAACATGCCGATGGCAGTGTCACGGCTTATTATCGTTCCAATATTCATGCGCAGGGTGCATGGAATCCACATGAGCAGCATATGGCACCTGCAACAGGTATTATTTGTGCTGAATTGGAGCAATTCCAATTGCGAAATGATATGCGTATTGGTCGGGTCAGTTTAGATATTTTTGGTTTAATTGCATTTGGTGACTTCAGTATTACCACGCGAATGATTCGAGCAGGGAAAACCATTGAGTTAATTGAGTCTGAAATGCAGGCCAATGGGAAGACCTGTATTGTGGCACGAGCATGGAAAATGATGACACAGGATACAAAAGCCATTGAAGGTCTAGAAGACCAAAGGGTGGAGCATCCAGAAAATTTGGCAATTTGGGAAGGGATGAAACATTGGCCGGGCGGATTTATTCAAAGTATTGAAACACGTTCAAATGCAGCGCATCGGGCTGGTAAAGGGGTTGTTTGGCTCACTACGCCTTTGGCTATGATTGAAAATCGGCAGAGTACTGATTTTGTAGGCTTGATGGGTTTGGTCGATACAGCCAATGGTATTGTTCCAAGACAAAAACCGACGGATGGCTGGGCATTTCCAAATCTGGATTTACAGATTCATCTGCACCGTTTACCCCAAGGGAAATGGTTAGGGATCGACGCGATTCAGCAATTTGGTACAGATGGGATTGGAATGACCAGTTCAGTTTTACATGATGTTCATGGGCCTTTTGGTCGGAGTGAGCAAATTTTGACATTAAGAAAATTAGCGATTTAGTGTGTTGAACACTGCTGAAATAAAAATAGCGAGTGCGGTAAAATTTAAAATACCAAAAGAAATTGAGCACTCGCTATATACTGACGGCAGTTGAATTTTTTACTGATTTTAAAGGATGATAAAGCCAATAAGCTTGAATTTAGTGGAAACTTTTTCAGAGCGGCTCAAGCAGAAAATAGAAAAATAAAAACGCCTTCCAATATTCAAAATACAGAAGACATATCAGTTTGATAAGCATCATATGGACTAGCAGGTATATAAAATCAGATAGCTTAAGATTTTTTACAAGTTGCCTGCATAGAATTTCTCAAGCCAGCACCTCGAGTATTTTCCTTATAAATCACAGACAACGATACGCTATACTTTGAGATTATCGAAGATAAGTGGATTGAAATTTGGATCTAACTTGTTCTTATTTTGAAAAAATTTCATAAATAAGCTGGAAAGACAGACAAAAGTTATCAACGCCACAAAATAACTCTATAATAGCGCCCATTATTACTAGAGCCAGTCGCTCAGTGTGGTCACTGAACGCATTGCTCTAGTCACTCTTTTGTTAAGTCAATTTCTTCTCCGTGATTCGGCTTATATCTCAATATTTGGAATTTTATGTGTCCGTACTGACACATAAGAATAGTTAGGTGCCAGCATGGAAATCAAGGTTAATTATCTCGACAACCTTCGACAAGAAGCCAAGTTCGATGACTTCTCGGTGATTGCCGATCAGCCGATCCGTTACAAAGGTGACGGTTCCGCACCGGGTCCGTTTGACTATTTTCTGGCATCATCGGCATTATGTGCAGCTTACTTTGTCAAAGTGTACTGCGCAGCCCGCGATATTCCGACCGATAATATTCGCCTGTCGCAAAACAATATTGTTGATCCAGAAAACCGCTACAAGCAGATTTTTAAAATTCAAGTTGAGTTGCCTGCTGATATTTCAGAAAAAGATCGCCAAGGCATTTTGCGCTCAATTGATCGCTGTACCGTAAAGAAAGTGATTCAAACTGGCCCAGAGTTTATTATTGAAGAAGTAGAAAGCATTGATGCCGATGCACAAGCGTTGCTGATGCCAAGCTTAACTTCAGAAAACAGTACTTTTATTGCAGGTAAAGATCTGCCTTTAGAAGAAACGATTGCCAATATGTCCAGTATTTTGGCAGGCTTAGGCATGAAGATTGAAATATCTTCGTGGCGTAACATTGTGCCGAACGTGTGGTCTTTACATATTCGTGATGCACAATCGCCGATGTGCTTTACCAATGGTAAAGGCTCAACCAAAGAAAGTGCTTTGGCTTCGGCACTGGGTGAATTCATTGAGCGTTTAAATTGTAATTTCTTCTATAATGATCAGTTTTGGGGTCAAGACATTGCCAATGCTGAATTTGTGCATTATCCAGATGAAAAATGGTTTAAGCCGGGTGCAGAAGGTGAGTTACCGACTGAAATTCTCGATGAATATTGTTTAGAAATTTACAATCCAGACGATGAGCTGCTAGGTACGCATTTATATGATACCAACTCAGGCAATACTGAGCGTGGCATTTGTTCACTACCATTTGTACGTCATTCCGATGGTGAAGTGGTGTATTTCCCATCAAACTTAATTGAAAACTTATATTTAAGTAACGGTATGAGTGCAGGCAATACCTTGGCTGAAGCACAGGTACAATGTTTGTCAGAAATCTTTGAACGTGCTGTGAAGCGTGAGATTTTGGAAGGTGAAAAAACCTTGCCTGACGTACCGCAAGACGTATTGGCGAAATATCCAAGTATTCTGGCAGGCATCAAAGGCTTAGAGGAACAAGGTTTCCCAGTATTGGTTAAAGATGCTTCATTGGGTGGGAAATATCCTGTGATGTGCGTGACCTTAATGAATCCGCGTACCGGTGGTGTGTTTGCATCTTTTGGGGCGCATCCAAAATTGGAAGTGGCATTAGAACGCAGTCTGACGGAATTGTTACAAGGTCGCAGTTTTGAAGGTCTGAATGACTTACCAAAACCAACCTTTAGCAGCAATGCCGTAACTGAACCGAATAACTTTGTTGAACATTTTATTGACTCTAGTGGCGTGGTGTCATGGCGCTTTTTCAGCTCGAAGTCCGAATATGAGTTTGTCGAGTGGGACTTTACCAACCAAGGTGAAAATTCCAACGCTGAAGAGGCTACGGCGTTATTTGGCATTCTTGAAGATATGGGCAAAGAAGTCTACATGGCGGTGTATAAGCATTTAGGCGCAACGGCTTGCCGTATTTTGGTTCCAGGTTATTCGGAAATTTATTTGGTTGAAGACTTGGTCTGGGATAACACCAACAAAGCCTTGTTATTCCGTGAAGATATCTTGAACTTACACCGCTTGGACGATGAACAGCTTGAAGCATTGGCTGAACGTCTAGAAGAAGTTGAAGTGGATGATTACACCGACATCACCACATTGATTGGCATTGAATTTGATGACAATACGGTTTGGGGACAGCTCACGATTCTTGAGTTGAAACTGCTGATTTATATTGCTTTACAAGCATTTGAAGAAGCGAAAGAACTCGTGGAAACCTTCCTTCAGTACAATACCAATACCGTTGAACGTGGATTGTTCTATCAGTGTATGAATGTGGTTCTAGAAGTCGAACTTGATGATGAGATGGACTTGGATGATTATGAAGCCAATTTCCGCCGTATGTTTGGTGACGAACGTATGGATGCAGTCATTGCTTCGATGGACGGTAGTGTACGTTTCTACGGTTTAACAGAAACAAGTATGAAACTTGAAGGCTTAGACCGTCATTTACGTTTAATTGAAAGTTACAAAAAACTGCATGCAGCGCGTGCCAAAACGCTAGCTTTAGCCAGTTAAAATGAGAGTCGTCGCAGAAGCAACCACAAGTATGATGGGGTTGCTTCTAGCGCTGACTGAGTTACTAAAGTTTAAAAAGCAAAGTTGAGTAACTGAGTTATTCAACTTTGCTTTTTTTATGCTTAGATTCTCAAATAAAGTGCAATAAAGATGAATGCGGCTTAGAGTAATTTTAAAAAATAATCTCTATAGTTGTTGTCTTGTGGAAGCAATTCCAAAAGACGCTGTACCGCATCAATCCGTTCAGGAACGCGACCAATAATTCGTAACAGTTGATCAATATCTTGCATCTGATAAATAAGATGGCTGAGTCGTGCGTCAAAACAGTTACGCCATGTACTTAAAAATGGACTTTCAGATTTACTTAGAAAACTTCCTTTGTATAACGCGAAAGTACTGGCAAGAAAGCCTGCATTTAAAGATTGTTCAGCTCTTAAAAAGTCACATTGAATTTCACAGCTTAATTTGTAAATGCGCGGTTCAATACAATTTGGCAGTAAGTTGCGCAGTTGGGAAAGCTCTGCTTTCAGTGTCTTAATACTGACATCGCGTTCGCCGTACAAGGCATAATGTAATTCATCTAAACCAATTCCATTTTTATGTAAGGCTAAAATACATAGGATCTCAATTTGCCGGTGACTCAGGGTCAAAACCTGCTGATTAAACTGAATCCAAGGTGTACCTAAGGCTTTAATGTACAGGACATTTTTCTGTTCAAATTGTATGGCACGTTGTACCAAATCTGCACAACGCTCAACCGCAAGTAAACCAAGTGGCGTATGCTTTTTATATTTGGTTGAAAGGTTGATAATGCCATGAAACTGACCAGAGCTAGGATCTAAAATTGGTGCGGCATAGCATACCCAGTCACGCACACTGTCCATTTGATTTTCATGCGAGTAAACACAACTTGATATATGGCTGTTCAGTGTCAGTCCAATGGCATTGGTTCCAACGGCCTGAGTTGACCAATGTCCACCTTCAATGAAATGAACCTGCTCGGCAGAAGAAAGCATGGCTGAGCTGCTCCATGTCCATAATAATGTGCCGTGATGATCCGTTAAACCAATCGCCATGCCAGAATCATCCGCTATTTTAAGCAAATCAGCATAATTATGCTGAATAGAACGGCGGAATAAAGAAGGCTGAGATTCTTGCGGCAGGGTTAAAATAGGCGCTGCATGGACCGCAGCCAGATTGACCAGATGCGTCGTTTGCAATGTTTGAGCATGTGCTTTATTGAACAGGTTCATATCATATTCCTTTATGATTGGGCGGTAAGATCATAATGCCCAGTGCCTATTTCTATTCTCATATTACAAGCCATCTATCTTTTTATCTATGGCCTGATCTTGGTTCAGTACTTTGAATTCTAGGCTTACTTTAGAACCCTCTTGAGCAACAAGAAATACTTATTTCTGACTCAAATGTTAAAAAAAGTAACCATTTTACTAGGATACACTTTTGCAAAATAGGTGAGCTATTTCCCCACTATGCACGTTTATCCCGTTTAAATGGCTTGGGTACAGGTTCACCGTAATATTGACGGTCGGCAAAATAGCTGGAACGTACCATGGGTGCACTCCAAATATTTTTAAAGCCCAAACGCTTTCCATGTATTTGATAGTGTTCAAACTCTTGCAAAGAAACAAAGCGTTGAATAGGCGCATGTGACTTAGACGGCTGTAGATATTGGCCAATGGTTACATAATCAACCCAGTGATCACTCAGATCATTTAGCAAAACAATGACTTCGGCTTCCACTTCGCCTAAGCCGACCATCAGCCCGCATTTGGTTGGGACATCTGGACAGTATTCTTTAAACTTTCTGAGCAAATCAAGCGAATGTGCATAGTCAGAACCGGGGCGCATGGCGCGGTACAGGCGGGGAACGGTTTCAATATTATGGTTAAAAACATCAGGTGGATTTTCACTGAGGATTTTTAAAGCAATATCCAGACGACCGCGGAAATCCGGCACTAAAACTTCAATTAAGGTTTCCGGGCTAGTTTGGCGAATTTCTTGAATACAGTCAGCAAAATGCTGAGCACCGCCATCTTTTAAGTCATCTCGGTCTACCGAAGTAATCACCACGTATTTTAAATTCAGATTTTTAACCGTTTCGGCCAAGTGCCGTGGCTCATCGGGGTCCAACGTATTCGGTCTGCCATGCGCGACATCGCAAAATGGGCATCGGCGCGTACAGATATCTCCCATAATCATGAAAGTTGCAGTGCCACCGCCAAAGCACTGCGGCAGATTGGGGCAAGCTGCTTCTTCACAGACGGTATGCAGTTTTTGCTGGCGCAATAAGTCTTTGATCTGCCTAATTTCTTCAGGATGGCTGATTTTGGCGCGAATCCATTCCGGTTTTTGCGGGATTTTTTCAGTGGCAATAATTTTAATTGGGATACGTGCCAGTTTATCTGCACCCCTTAATTTTTGACCTGTTTGAGTAACCTGTTTTAAATCCATTTTAAATAGTCCGTTAAATAAAATAATTAAAATATGAAATAACATTATTATTTATAATGTCAAATCATGTTTATATTGTTTAAATTAAATAATTCAAATAAAAATAACAACAATATTAAACAAAGGTTGGTTAAAAGTTGGTTTTCATGGTTTTTTGAGAATTAATAAAAAATTACAAATATTTAATGTTTTTAAATATTTGTTTTTAATTGATTTATTGTAAATAATGATGCTTTTGTTATTTAGTCTAATATTAAAATAGAGAGAAATATTTTTATATAAACAAATAAATTCTGAATATTAATTTAGGATTTTTACATTATAAATTTTGCTTTTTATAGTAAAGAGAAAGGATTAAGAATATGCAATTAACGGAAGAGCAATTGCTAGCTGCATATAAACGTATGCGAGATATTCGTGAATTTGAGGATCGACTTCACGATGAAAATAATACTGGCGATATCCCTGGTTTCATTCATTTATACAGTGGTGAAGAAGCCGTTGCTGTTGGGATTTGCGAAAATTTAACCGATAAAGATTTTATTACCTCGACCCACCGTGGGCATGGTCACTGCATTGCCAAAGGCTGCGATATTCACGGCATGATGCTGGAAATTTTTGGTAAGGACGATGGTTTGTGTCGCGGTAAAGGCGGTTCAATGCATATTGCCGATTTGGATAAGGGCATGCTGGGTGCAAACGGTATTGTCGGTGGTGGCCCTCCTTTAGCGATTGGTGCAGCTTTAAGCGCAAAAACCTTGAAAACGGGCGGCATCGGTTTGTCATTTACAGGTGACGGCGGTTCAAATCAGGGCCTCACTTTTGAAGCCATCAATATGGCAGTCGTTTTAAAACTTCCTGTAATTTTCGTTTTTGAAAACAATGGTTTTGGTGAAGGTACAGCGCATGATTATGCCGTGGGCAGCAAAGATATTGCAGGGCGTGCAGCTGGGTTTGGCCTACCGGCTGAAAAAGTGGATGGAACGGATTTCTTTGCAGTTTATGAGGTTGCGCAAAAAGCCATTGAAAGAGCGCGCCGCGGTGAAGGGCCAAGCGTGATTGAAACAGTCACCAATCGTTTTTATGGCCATTTTGAAGGTGATCCGGGACTGATCCGTTCCAAAGAAGAACTGGATTATGTGAAAGAACATAAAGATCCGTTGAAAATTTTCCGTGAAAAAGTCAAAGGTAAAATTGACGAAGCCAAACTGGATGCGATTGATGCTGCTGCAAAAGCCAATGTTGATGATGCTGTAGCCAAAGCGCGCGCAGCCAAGTATCCAGAAGTTTCCCAACTACTTACCGATGTTTACGTCTCTTACTAAAGGAATAGTAAAGCAATGCCAAATAAAAGTTATCGAAACGCGATTAAAGAAGCGATTGAATCAGAAATGCGCCGTGATCCTTCAGTCATTGTGGTGGGTGAAGATGTCCGTGGCGGTCATGGCGGCAAAAATACCGACGACAATAAACTGGAAGGTTTTGGCGGTGTATTGGGTGTTACCAAAGGCTTATGGACAGAGTTTGGTTCAGAGCGCGTTATTGATACCCCAATTACCGAATCTGCCATTATCGGTATGGCAGCGGGGGCAGCTGCAACAGGCTTGCGTCCTGTAGCCGACCTGATGTTCATGGACTTCTACGGTGTGTGCTATGACATGCTGTATAACCAAGCGGCAAAATTCCGCTACATGTTTGGCGGCAAGGCCAAAGCACCGATGGTGGTACGCGGCATGATCGGCGCTGGTTTTTCTGCCGCAGCGCAGCATTCGCAGTCTCCTTATAATGTCTTTGCCTCTGTGCCGGGTCTCAAAGTCGTTGTACCGTCTAGTGCTTATGATGTGAAAGGCTTACTTATTCAAGCCATTCGTGATGATGATCCGGTGGTGTTCTGTGAACATAAGCTGCTGTATGACATCAAGGGCGAAGTGCCAGATGAGTCCTATACTATTCCATTTGGCGTGGCGAACTATACCCGTGAAGGGACAGATGTCACCATCATTGCTTTAAGCTTAATGGTGCATCGCGCCAATGAAGTTGCAGACAAGCTGGCGAAAGAGGGTATATCCGTTGAAGTCGTGGACCCTCGAACTATTTCACCTTTGGATGAAGAAGGTATTTTAGAGTCGGTTGCATCAACTGGTCGTGTCGTGATTGTTGATGAATCTGCTGCCCGCTGTGGCTTTGCCCACGATGTTGCAGCGCTGATTGCACAAAAAGGCTTCCACTATTTAAAAGCGCCAATTGAATTGGTGACTCCACCGCATTCACCTGTACCGTTTTCACCTGTGCTGGAAAAAGAATGGCTGCCAAGCGCAGCGCGTATTGAACAGGCTGTACGTAAAACTTTGGAGGCTTAGGATGAGCGAAATTAAAACCTTAGAAATCCCCAAATGGGGGCTGTCCATGGAAGAGGGCACCATTGCCCAGTGGCTCATCCAAGAGGGTGAACATTTCACCAAAGGGCAGGAAATTTGCGAGATTGAAACCACAAAAATTGTCAATGTGCTGGAAGCGCCGTTTGAAGGTACATTGCGTAAAATTTTGGCAAAAAATGGTGATACCTTAATTGTCGGCGGTTTTATTGCAGTCTGTGCTGAACCACAGGTTGCAGATGCGGAGATTGATGCCTTTGTTCAGTCTTTGGGCGGTACACCTGTAACTGCGGGTGCATCATCAAAAAGCGAAACAAAAACAGTCGCAGCAACCACAGAAAGAACTGCAGAAAGAACTGCGCCAGTTCAGGCTGAAATTATAGTGCAAGCTGTAGCTGTGCAAAATAGTGCTTCAAAAGCCTTAAACCCTGCTGTTCAAGGCGGCTATGCGATTCCTACAGCGCTGCAAGGCTATCAGTTGTCTGAAGATATTTTCGCAACACCGCATGCTTTAAGGCTGGCAGAAAAGCATAATGTAGATTTGGCAAAAATTACCGGATCTGGACGTGCAAGCCGCATCAGTGTCAGTGATATTCAAACTGCTGTTATCGCAGCGGGTGGTCAGTGGCCGGATATTCGCCATCAAGCCAGCGGTAAAGCGGTCAAATCGACGGCCGATGACAGCCAAATTGCTGCCACGCCAGTCGCGCGTCGCCTAGCCAAACAATGGGACATCAATTTGCATGATTGCCGTGCCTCTGGTTCGCGCGGCCGTATTTGCAAGGAAGATGTTGAGGCTGTTTATGCACGTGACAATCCAAGTGTGAGCCATACGGCATGTGAATCTGCACCCGCTCCATCTACCAAAGTGACTACCATTGCCATGAATGGCATGCGCAGGGCAATTGCTGCACGCTTGCAGTCTGCGAAACGCAATGCACCGCATTTCCGTTTGATTGCTGATTTAAATGTCGATGCTATTCAGGCGCTGCGCAGCCAAATTAATGCCACGGTTCCGCAGGTTAAGCTGTCGATAAATGACATGCTGATTAAAGCTGCCGCTGCTGCCTTAATGAAAGTGCCACAAGTCAATGTGCAGTTTGATGAAGAAAATCAGCAGATTTTACAATTTGAGCATGCCGATATTTCTATCGCGGTTGCCATTGAAAATGGCTTGATCACGCCGATTGTGAAAGCGGCGAATAAAAAATCTTTAGCGGAAATTTCTGCTGAGGTGCGGGATTTAGCCACACGCGCCAAAATAGGAAAGCTTACGCCAGATGAGTTTCAAGGCGGCAGTTTCAGCATTTCAAATTTGGGCATGCTGGGCGTGAAGCAGTTTGATGCCATTATCAATCCACCACAGGGCGCTATTTTAGCCTTGGGTGCATCGGAGCAGCGCACAGTGGTTGAAAATGACCAGATCGTAATCCGCCAAATGGTAACTGCAACATTGTCTTGCGATCACCGTGTCATTGACGGTGCTCTGGGTGCGAAATTTTTAGCAGCTTTTAAGCAGTTTGTTGAAAATCCTGCATTGATTTTGGTGTAGGAGATTGAACATGTCAGACATTCAATTTGATTTGATCGTCATTGGCGCTGGGCCGGGTGGCTATGTCGCCGCCATCCGTGCAGCTCAGCTTGGACTGAAAACTGCTGTAGTGGAAGCCAATCATTTGGGCGGCATTTGCTTGAACTGGGGCTGCATTCCAACCAAAGCACTATTGCATGGTGCAGAACTTGCTCAGCAACTCAAGCATAGCCAGCAGTTTGGTTTTAGTGTCGGTATGATTGATTTTGATATTACCCAATTGGTGAAGCATAGCCGACAAGTTTCCAGTCAATTGGTGCAAGGTATTGGTCAGCTGCTGAAAAAAAATCAAATCACGGTTTTTAATGCCAAGGCCAAGTTTACTGCAAAAGAACGCTTAGAACTGACCGATGCTGAGGGGAACAAGCAGCAGCTTTCTGCGCCGCATATTATTGTCGCAACTGGGGCACATGCAGCGGCGCTGCCTCAAGTGCCAGTCGATGGGAAATATGTCTGGAGCTACAAAGAAGCGCTGATACCAGAACAATTGCCAAAATCATTGTTGGTGATTGGTTCGGGGGCAATTGGCAGTGAATTTGCCAGTTTGTATCATGACTTGGGCTGTGAAGTCACTTTGCTGGACATTGCCAAGCAGATTCTGCCTACAGAAGATGCCGAAGTGGCGCAGTATGTGCAAAAGCAGTTTGAGCAGCGCGGCATGAAAATTCTGACCGAAGCTACAGTGCAAAGTTTGCACATTCAGAATGAGCAAGTCACTTGCCAAATTGAAACAGCAGCAGGGGTACAGCACTTAACTTTTGACAAAGTGCTGTCTGCCATTGGCGTGCGGCCGAATTCTGCGGAGCTGGGTTTAGACAGTCTGGGCATTGAACTGGACAAAGGCTTTATTAAAACCGATCAATGGTGCAAAACCAATGTAGTGGGCGTGTATGCGATTGGCGATGTTGCAGGTGCGCCTTGCTTAGCGCATAAAGCCAGCCACGAAGCCATTCTATGTGTGGAAAAAATTGCCGGTGTTGCCAATGTTCACCCACTGGACAGTACCCAAATTCCGGGCTGTATTTTTACCCATCCGCAAGTGGCCAGTATTGGCTTAACTGAACAAAAAGCTAAAGCAGCGGGTTATTCAGTCAATATTGGCAAATTTCCATTTCAGGCCAACGGCAAAGCATTGGCTTTAGGCTCCAGCGCTGGATTTGTCAAAACCATTATCAACAGTGAAACAGGCGAATTGCTGGGTGCGCATATGGTTGGGCATGAAGTCACCGAGCATATTCAAGGTTTTGCAATTGCCAAGTACCTTGAAGCCACCGATGACAGTTTGGCTCAGGTGATTTTTCCGCATCCGACATTATCTGAAGCAATGCATGAATCTATTTTATCTGCCATGCAGCGCGCGATTCATATTTAAAAACAATAGTTTTTTCAGGGTCTAATCGGAACGTGCAGCGTTTTAGCTAGGCCCTGAATAAGCCCATCCACGGCACTTAAATCACATTACATTCAATAGTGCTGCTGATTTTAGGCAGCCAAGCAATAAATTGGGAGCAGTTATGAAAGCAGCGCGTTTTTATGATCGAGGCGATATTCGCATTGAAGATATTCCAGAACCGCAAGTGACCGCAGGCACTGTCGGCATTCAAGTGGCGTGGTGCGGTATTTGCGGGACTGACTTGCATGAATTTATGGAAGGCCCCATTTTTATTCCACCGTGCGGGCATCCGCATCCCATTTCAGGTGAGTCTGCGCCGATTACCATGGGCCATGAATTCTCTGGCGTGGTCTATGCGGTCGGTGAAGGCATAGATGACATTCAGGTCGGACAGCATGTGGTGGTTGAGCCTTATATCATTGCAGACGATGTGCCGACAGGACCAGAAGATAACTATCATTTATCGAAAAATATGAACTTTATTGGCTTAGGCGGGCGCGGCGGCGGCTTGGCTGAAAAAATTGCAGTGCAACGCCGCTGGGTACACCCCATTTCCAATGATATTCCATTGGATCAGGCGGCTTTAATTGAGCCTTTGTCGGTTGGGCATCATGCCTATGTCCGCAGTGGTGCAAAAGCCGGGGATATTGCTTTGGTCGGCGGTGCAGGCCCCATCGGTTTGTTGCTCTCTGCCATTTTAAAAGCCAAAGGTTTAACGGTAATCATTACCGAACTGAGCGCCAAACGGAAGGAAAAAGCCAAAGAAGCCGGTGTTGCCGATTATGTGCTTGATCCATCGGAAGTTGATGTCGTTGCGGAAGTCATGAAAATTACCGCTGATCGCGGTGTTGATGTGGCCTTTGAATGTAGCAGTGTCAATAAAGTGTTGGATACTTTGGTGACTGCAATCAAGCCGACAGGTGTGTTGATGATTGTTTCGATTTGGAGCCATCCTGCCACAGTCAATGTCCATAGCGTGGTGATGAAAGAGCTGGATATCCGCGGCACAATTGCCTATGTCAATGATCATCAGGAAACTATTAAATTGGTTGAACAAGGCAAAATTAATTTGGAACCGTTTATTACTCAGCGTATTGCGCTGGATGATTTGGTCTCGGAAGGTTTTGAAACGCTTATTCATAACAATGAATCGGCAGTTAAAATTATTGTTCATCCGTAGCGGATTTAAAAAGCAAGATTAAAGCGCATCAAACAAGCTATGACTTAATTGGTCGTGGTATTGCACTACGCTTAGCGCAAGAAGGTGTACATTTGGCTTTGGTAGATTTATCAGCAGATAAATTAAAAAACCAAGCTTTAGTAAATGCCTTAACTCGAAGTCGGCAGAGAAAAGTGGGCGATAAAAATAACGGGACAGAATCATGCGGATTTTTTTAAATGGCGTAGCAAAACAGATTATTCATAAAAGATTACTCACAGTAATCTTTTACAACTGATTCAGTATTTACCCCTTGAGGGTAAGCGTTTTGCTGTTGAACATAATCAAAGGATTATTTCAAAATCTCAACTTCAACATATTCTCTTGCATGATCAAGATTATATTGAAATTATTTATGCTGTAGGTGGCGGTTAATTCGGAGCGTACATGGAAGACGACACACTTATTATCGGTTCAAGAACATTTAAGTCACGTTTATTGGTAGGAACTGGGAAATATCAGGACTTAAAGGAAACAGATTTAGCCATTCAAGCCAGTGGTGCTGAAATTGTGACGGTGGCGATTCGCCGTGTCAATATTGGCCAACATGCTGACCAGCCCAATTTATTGACAGTTCTTCCACCAGACAAATATACCATTTTACCAAATACAGCAGGGTGTTTTGATGCGCCGAGTGCTGTGCGTACCTGTATGTTGGCGCGTGAACTGCTCGATGGACATAATTTGGTCAAACTTGAGGTTCTAGGTGATGAAAAAACACTTTATCCAAATGTCATAGAAACGCTAAAAGCTGCACGAACATTGATTGATGATGGTTTTGAAATTATGGTGTATACCTCGGATGATCCAATTGTTGCGCAAGAACTAGAAAGCATGGGCTGTGTTGCAATTATGCCTTTGGGGAGTTTAATTGGTTCTGGGTTGGGGATTTTAAATCCACATACGCTTTCAATTATTAAAGAAAATGCCAAAGTTCCTGTATTGGTCGATGCCGGTGTGGGAACAGCAAGTGATGCTGCTATTGCTATGGAGCTAGGCTGTGATGGTGTACTCATGAACACCGCAATTGCGGCAGCACAAAATCCTGTACTGATGGCATCGGCAATGAAAAAAGCTGTTGAAGCTGGGCGTGAGGCTTTTCTTGCTGGACGTATGCCACGTAAACGTATGGCGAGTGCCAGTTCACCTGAAACTGGCTACTTTTTCTATAATAGAAGTTGAATTATTTGACGCAGCATTGCATCAAGTCAGTCATATAGGCATATGACTGACTTGATTGTTTTAATATTTAGCTTTTAGTGTTAACAGGAAACTTCTTGGTTCGCCATAGAAACTGCCATAGCCTGGTTCACCAATGGTACTGTAATAACGTTTATCAAAAATATTATTCAGATTGAATGCTAAATTGAGATTAGGATTGATTGTATAAGCCGCTCGTAATGACCAAAGTGAATATTTGGGTTGCACGACTTGCATTTCATTCCATGCCCCATCATATTTTCCTGTTAGTGGGTTATATGCTTGAACCCAACCATCTTTATAATTTTTACTTTGTGCTGTTACACCGCCACCAACTTCAAGCCCTTCCACGAATTGATCTAATTTGTAATTGGTCCAAATTTTAAGGAGGTGTTTAGGTGTGTAACTATTGAGCGGCGTACCTATCTTGTTTTTATTTTCATTGTCATTATAAGTGTAGCCTACAGACATGTCCCACTCAGGAGTAATATTGCCATTTACTTCAACGTCAAAACCTTTACTTTCATATAAGCCGCTATCGATATAACAGCAAGGGCTGCTTCGTGATCCACTTATTCTATTGCCTTCGCCTTCTTTCTTGACCTGATATAAAGCAAAACTTGTGTTTAATTGATCATTAAACAAGGTAGATTTGATTCCTATTTCATAGTTTGTGCCTGTAATCGGATCTAAAGGTTGATTGTTGACATCCATTAAGTTGGCTTGGCTTTTATAAATTTCCGCTGAACTCGCATACAGTGTTGTTCTATCGGTCACATCATAGACAATGCCAAAATAAGGAATAAATAGTTTGTCTTGTAATGTCTTAGTATCGGGGTTGGTGCCAGTGAGGGCTTTAAAATTATGAACATTATTATCATCTTTTAAAATATAGCGTCCACCAGCAATCAGCGCAAGATTTTCAACTGGACGGAAACGTAGGGAACCATATAAACCCGTTTTTTTATTGGTTGTTTGATTCATGTTTTTCCAGTCAGTTGGCGGATAAGCCCACTCTGGTGGAGCAACATGTTCAAAAGCATTCCCATTTCCATAGTAAATCCAGTTCTCTTTATAGTCCTTCGTACTGTTACTGTGGTCAATACCTAAAATTACATCATGCTTTTGATCAAATAAGTTAAAACTGCCTTGTAGGTTTAAATCGACAGTGGTTTCTTTAAAATCAGTTTTACTTTGGTTACGCCACCATTGACTTTCAAGGGTTTCATAATTGACAGCACCTTCCATTTCAGCGGTATTAATCCCATCATCACCGATATTGTGACGGACATTAAATTGCATTTTCCAGTCATCATTAAATACGTGTTGTACGTTTGCAAACAGAGAAATATTTTCACGTTCCATCCATCCCCAAGGTGCGCCCATGGTTGTACTACGTGGTAAATTCAAATCTGCGCCATCTTGCCAACGCGGTAAACTGGCATTAAAAGCATCGGTTTTATCTTTTTGGTAACTTGCACCCGTAAATAAAGTGGTTTGTGGACTCAGTTCAAAGTTGAGTGCTCCATATAACATTTCACGGCGATTATGTGTCGGTTTGTAAAAAAAGTCTTGGTCTTGGAAAACTGCAACAGCACGGCCTTGAATGGTTTGCTCAGTATTTAACGCGCCTGTGCCATCAATTTCAGCACGATAATTATTCCAGCTACCGATGCTTAGAGTAGAATTGATTTCAGTTTCAGCCTTGGGACGTTTTGAGGTTAGATTAATGACCCCGCCAGCTTCTCCTGCACCAAATAGCCCGTCAGCACCACGAAGTAAAGCCACTGATTCATATTGCGCCATATCTGCGTTATTGTTTCGATCCTGAACGCTTGATGTACCACCGCCATCGTAACGGATATTTACTATTTTTAGACCACGAGAACTATAGTTGTTGTTTAGCCATAATTGTTCTCGTGTCACACCTGTGGTTTGTAGCATGACATCATCTAATGTTTTTAAACCTTGTTGATCCATACGTTCACGCGAGATGACCGTTACGGATTGGGGCACTTCTTTTAAATTTTGTGCTGATTTTCCAACATTAACCATATGTTTGTCAGAAGCTGCAACCATTGAAATAGTGGGTAATTGAGATACCCCCAATTCATTTTTGCTGCTAGATACGAGATTTTTATTGCTTAAATGGGCCGCTTGGCTATGAATCGGTGCTAATTGAACAACTTGAGCGTCTTGAGGTGCAGTAGTGACTTTAGCTTGAATACTATATCCACCACTGGCTATTTTTACTGGCTCTAAGTGATGTGGCGCTAACAATAATGCCAAAGCTTGCTCAGTTGAATAGTGACCGTTTAAGCCTGAACTTTGCAATTTAGAAAGAGTAGCGGAATCATAGCTAATGGTAATACCCGATTGAATGGCCAACTCTGTTAGAGCTTGATCAAGTGATTTTTTTGCAATCGAAATATTATGCTCAGTCGCTGCATATATAGATGTCGTTGTCATGCTACATACAGCGAGTGGCATGCCTAAAAAAATTGCACGGATGGCAAGAGCCAATGCATTATTTGCTCGATATTCCTTCATTAGATTTCTCGATTAAGAGTGTATTTCTCTATAAGTCGGATGTAGCAGGAAAAAAGGTCAATTTTTTATCTTTTTTTAATCTTCAAAAGATAAGGACTATAAAAATTCAGGTCAAGTTGATGTGTATAAGCTAATGTTTCTAAGCTTTGCTGTGTATTTTTTAATGAGAAAACACCAGATACGGGTAGCGCTTTAAGATTTTCATCCAGAAAATAAGTTCCTTTCCTGTAACGGTAGAGTTCAGATAAAACTTTTTCTAAGGGCCATTTTTCAACCACTAAAAGTCGTTGAGTCCAATAAGGACGATCATTTTGAAGTGCGATTGATTTCGAAATATAGTTGTCATCAAAAACAACACGATGACCTTGGTGAATAATATGGGTTTCTGTCAGCTGATCGGCGTGTATGGCTACAGCATGTTGATAAACACTTACTTTTGTTTTGTGACTATTTTCCTGACGGACAGTAAACTGTGTACCTAAAGCTTCAACTTGACCATCCTGTGTCTCCACAATAAAAGGACGATGCTTTTTTTGATCCTTCGCGGTTTGAATATAAATTTCACCTTCTATTAAGTTGACCTGACGTTGTTGTGTTGAAAATTTAATCTTGACATAACTGTCACTGGATAAAATCAGTTGTGAACCATCTTCTAAAAGTACGGATTTAATTTCACCCACTTCAGTATGATAATCCGCTTGCCATTTTGCCCACGGAAAACAAGATGCCATGAATCCAAGAAAAAAGAGTCCCGAAAAGCTAAATACAATATTTCTTTTGAGTGATGAATGAAATTTTTGTTCGGAACTCACCAAAAGTTCAGGTTGGAAGTTTGCTGGAAGGTTAGATAAGCCGTGCGTCAGTCTTTCAATTTGCTGAATAGCTAAGGCATTTTGTTGTTTTTCTGCTTTCCATTGCTCGAATTGTTGACGTTGAAATTCAGTAACTTCGCCTGAATGCAACAAGACCAGCCAATCTGTAGCTTCATCTATAACATGTGCGGGAATGGGCTGAGAAGCAGACATAAAGACCAGTGGTAAATTGAATTAATGCTCAGAATTATAAAGATTTATACAGGCGAGAAAAGCCTGTTTCATATCACGTTTTACAGTTGCTTCAGAAATATTTAATTTTTCAGCAATCGCGTAATAGGTCAGCCCATCCAATTGTGACAATAAAAAAACTTGAGCTGTACGTTGTGGAAGTTTTTCTAGCATTACATGAACTTGATATAACGTTTCGCGAATACACACTTCATGCTCAGCAGAGGGATAAAATTCTTCGGGTAAATGAGCCAGTGCTTCTAAATATAAACGTTCAATATGTTGACGACGCCAATGGTCAATAATCACATGTTTTGCTATACCCATTAACCAAGCTTGCGGTTCTTTAATACTGGTAAAACAATAATTACTTTTTAAAGCACGATAAAAAACTTCCTGACTTAAATCTTCTGATTGATGGTGATGCTGAAGTTTATGCTTAAACCAAGACAATAATGTTGTTTGATGTGTTTGATAAACATGGCTCAGCCAGAGCTGTTTTTGTACATTCAGATTCATAGTTTTGCCTATTGGCTTGGCGACAACAATCCTAAAATTTGTACTGAAAATTAGGAGGTAACGATTTACTTGATAATCTTAATAAGAATCATTCTTAAACGCAACAATTAAAAATTACAAATCGCAACATTTATGATGAGCTTTTTTTTTATTTCACTCGTCTTAGTAGTAAATGCCAGTAATGGCTGTACAGCAGTTTCTGCATGTTAGTAGTGAATAGATAAATGAAGCCCATGATTTTTAGACTGAATGATCAGCAGCATTACCGCTTTATGGTACTGCTACGTATTTTGCTTGCCTCTTTGGGCGGTTTTTGTATTGCTAATTTAACCGTGCCAGTGGTTGGACTAATGTTTCCAGAGCAGCTGGCGCTTGCGGTATATGCTGGATTGCAGCTGAGTTTTGTGGTTTGGCTGGTTTTTATCTTGGCCATATTCAGTATTAAAAATGCATTGCATGCGTTCTGCCTGACTTTAGGCTGTATTGCGGGCCTAGGTTTGTTGGCGGTATTGCTCAAGCCGTGGGGAACACTATGAAGGAAGGGTTTCGCCAGTGTATGGCTTGGCTGCATACATGGACTGGCTTAGTGGTCGGCTGGGTGCTGTTTTTTGTATTTTTAACTGGAACAGCAGGCTATGTGCAGATTGAACTGACCCGTTGGATGCAGCCGGAAAGGGCCATGCAGGCTACAGCCGTTCCAGCGGAAGCAGATCAATTGGGTAAAGCCTATGCTTATTTGAAGCAGCTGCCGGAAGCACAACAGGCTGAGCGCTGGGGCATCAATTTACTGTCAAATGCGCG
>OBMA010000510.1_pt1 | contig 23220 bp, 9 predicted proteins | sample 1539141 | NCBI WGS metagenome assembly OBMA01 (sample SAMEA3991484, study PRJEB22521) | metagenome | biome: anthropogenic terrestrial biome; feature: sewage plant; material: raw primary sludge | place: Sweden | collected 2012-09-26
ATAATAATAATGGTGATAAACTGCAATAACAAAAGAAAATAGTACCAATCCTGGATCTAGTTTTCCCTAAAATCCAATTTTTACTTATCAGCCTCACTTCCTAAACTACCTCACCTTCAAAAGCTCGATAATTAAAAGAAAACATGAATAATATAGTAAACAATGATAATAGTTTCTCTATAAGATTATCTAATTTTCGAACAGTATTAGCTATATGCGAAATATCTTCATCATTGGTACCTTATCATAAACCAAGGCCTGCTTTATATTTATTTGAACGAAAAAATTAACTTATATTCTTGGCTTTCCATTCCTGTTTATTTTCACAGCAAATGAATCAGCCAAATGAGTTTTAAATGAAACATTGGACGGTGTTCTAGATAAGCTCCTGTTCAGTATGACTGAGACCTTTTTGTCATACAACTGTGGAGCAGACTCAAAGGAAAAAGTTTGATCTGTGCGAGTGGTTTCAATCGAATCAGAACGTCCATGTGGAATTCCCATCCCCATTTTAGAGGAGATATTTGGCACATTTGTGTCCTTTGTGAAAAAACTATCAAGATTATCTAGCTCTGCCCACATGTGACTTAACGAAGCATCCTTTTCTTCCGCAACAGAAATGGAATCGTTTGTGTCCATTCTACCAAGGTCATAATCACCGTCCGCATGAAACTCGACAATTGTATCCATTCTGCCGAGTTCATAGTCACCATCCGCATGAAATTCGATAACTGCATCCATATCATCCGATCCGTGAGCAGATACTTCATCTGATTTGCCTGTACCACATGTCATAAAAACTGCGTGAACGTTATGCCTTGTCGTAGCCGCCGTCATTGTTGGCATAGGAACAGACCAACCGCTATCTTCAGGCAAACCAAACAAGGTAGTGGTAGCATTATCGCCGTCTTTCACATCCTTATTTCCCATGGTTATCCTTAAAACATCCTTATCCATTTTACTTCCAGAAACATTTGGTACGCAATCTAAGACTTCCAAGGCCTTTGCTTCGTATTCAGTAAATAGTAACCTGAGTAACGGAGAAATCAAATCAGCACCGCCACCAATAAATTCTGGCCTTCTTAAGTCAATTAAAGGAAAAACATATTTTAAAATTTCCAGAGTTTGAACTCTGATCCATCCTATTTTATTGAACAGAAGACCCAGAAGGAACACTAACGTTTGAGCGGAGTACGAGGGGAAGTAGTTTCTAGATATGAAACTCACTACTTGGCTCATGAAATCTTTCTTTGATCTAAACTTGTTCTTTGCTAGAGAATCTATCAAACGGGAAAGAGAAGGTTGTTTGTACGCATTTGCAAGTTCAATTAACGAATCTGCAGCAACCTGAATGCCCGTAAAATCTTTGCGATCCATTGCATTCAAAAATCTCGGAAGGTTTGCTATTAATGCGAAAAGCAGCCTAGACTCTGTATTTGCTATAATTCGGCTATCTTTCAACAAATTTAACTTATCCAAAAATTTCCACGTAATCTCTAAGGAATTCGCTGATCGCAATCCAGTCATAACTATTTGTTGCAAGCCATCAAAGCGACCTTCCCAATTGGAAGGAAAGATCGCAACCAAACACTGTACGGTATCAGGAGAATCCAAATCGATCTTGGAAATGAATTTACTTAAACATGACAGCACTTCAATGAATTCTTGTTCGTGAATGCTGCTCAAACATGCTGTAATGGACCAAAATAACTGCGGGAAACTAATCAAATTCGTCGGATCAAGTTCGGCCATGATTGCATTCAAAGTCATCAAGATCTGCATGGCAAATCCTTGTATATCGACATTTCCATCCGATATAGTGTTCGAAAGTCTATGAAGCATATCCCGCAACATTTCCTGATCTAAAAATGTCAATAATGATCTAAATACTTGAAATGACCTGCACGCTATGTGCCTAACTGAGCAAGTGGTAGCCCACTTCAAGGCAATTCTTTGCCAAGTTACTTGAAATTCATCTAAGTCCGAGAATATAGAGATTATGTTCCTAATTAATAGGTCCATAGTTTTTGGTGATCTTGCACCTTTTTTCATCAAGTTATCATATGACCATAAGGCATGCTTATTTCTTAGTAGTTTCACGGTTTCCTCAGACTTTTCGTGACTTGGTGCCAATCCAAATATTAATGTAGATGCAATTTTACACGCGCTTTCGTGAATAAGCGGCACATAATGGTCAAGCAAACAAATGGACATATGTAGTAGAAGAGGAATTTTTGCCTTTACAGATTCACTCAAGTTCGTTAACAAATTGACTAAAAAGATAATCGAAAGCTGCGCCTTCGAAAAAATGATTCTTTTCCCATTGTAATTTAGTCGTTCCCAGATATTCCCTAAAAAGGAATACTTATTATTATTCATTGGCTCATTAAACGTATGTTTCGCTAAAGGAACCATGTATTTCGGTTCTAAATTATTCAATAGAGTGTCAAGTAGTCCAATGCCACCAGGAATATTTGCCAAATACAATACAATATCTCTAGCATACTGAACAAACAATGGATTGCAGTGATTCATTGAAGAATTTATGATGTACTCCAGCGATACGTGTATATTTTGGAAAGAATTACCCTTGCCAAGAGAAATCCATAGCTGCTCTACTTCGTTCGGTAAAGAGTCGTTAAGATCAATAGTGATGTAAAATAGGTTATTCAATACCATAAACGTGTCCAACTCTTCTAAAGATTTCAATGTAAATTTGTTTACCCAAGGTACCATAAGCACCAACAAATCTCTTTTTATTTCGAAAGGAAACAAATCAAGTATTCTAACCAAACTGGAAAATATTCTCAAACACAAATCCTGAGAGAGCAGTTCGGCAAATATGCTAGAAATTTCTTTTGCAGTTGATTTGTAAACCGTCTTTGAAGAATTTGCAAGTCTCTCCTTAAATACCTTGGTATAAGAAGAATTATGTAATTTCGTTTCAACAGCTGAAAGTAGATCAACAGCAAATGTCCTTGTATCTTCCTTATCTGCCACTAAACCATACAAACCCAAGGAGACTAATTCATCTTCATCTAAAACCAAATTATCCAATTTCAAAACGGATTTACAAAGTGTAGTGTAATATAAAACAGCTACCGAAGGATGTGAGTGGTGTGAAACACATTGGAAAGCAACATCTCTAAATAGTTTAAAATTTTCCCTATTTTTGTCCAGGAGATTCTCCAAAGCACGCACACCAAGATTTTTTACAGTAGTATTGTCCGAGTCAAATAGTGCTTCAATCCAAGCAAGTAAATCTTCAGTATCGAATGAAATCACAATAGGCAACTCTAAATCATCGTCCAATGTTTGGGTTATTGGATCTGAACATAAAACAACCATAGTCTCTAGCACGATCATCTGCAATCTGTTTTTTTGGAATTCTATTCCAGTTGTAATAGCGGTTCTATCTCTGCCACTCTCTGTATTTTTTATCATTATGGCATATCTTTCTTCAGATATTGGCTCGTACTCACCATAACCACACCATTCCTTCAAGAAATTGAAACATGATGCGCGTGCTTGGAAGGGAAATAATTCATCTATTAGCGGATGCTCTCTTACTGCCATATAGTAGCTCAATATAAGACCTGCAAAGTAGCTTCGCAGCGATTGATATTCGTAGGAGATTTGCACAGAATCCTTCTCGAGGAACTGTTTTGTCTTCTGCAAAAACTCTGATAATTTCCGAAGTATCCATTCGTCATTAAATATCATATCCGATTTTAAGTACGGCGATAAAATCGTCAAAATATGAAACATCTCCACTCTGATTTGGTTGTTGGAGCTCCCTTCTTTCCATGCCACTAAAAATACATCAATTGCCTCCACATATGCTTTAAAAATGTTGATATTCATTGAGCTTAGCCCCGTTATTATAGCATCCCTAATCATAATATACTTTGCATTTAATAAGGGAAGAACCATCTTGAAGATTGATTTCGCAGATTTGATTTTTTGGTGCTGAACAGTAAAGATTTGTTGACTTTTTTTCCTGCCATGCTGAGGAATATTGGACGGAATATGCAGTTTTTGGTCAAACGTGGAAGTTAATGAAGTACATGCGGCAATCAAATATAGCTTCCATTGGTTTACTATTGTTTCCGGTAAAACATTTTTGAGTTTGAAATCAACATCATTTGCTACCCGCAGAATTATTTCGTGTACTTGCACAAGTCTTATACAAACGATAGATCGACACAATGCCATCGCCATAGGACAAGTTTTGAAAACCAACGCCAGTAATTTAGGGAAAGCCCTTTGCCATAGTGCAGCATCTACTCCGTACTCTGATTCGGCCAGTTTGATAAGTAGACCTCTTTTATATTTAGAATTCAGTCGACTGAATCTCGCTTTTTCAACCGCACTTAATGTTGCTTTATGTGGATTAATTAAGGTAGTGGTATTACACTCATTTAATAAATCAATAAGTCTTGTTCCGCGATCAGCTGCAAAATGGGATGATGATCTAGAATGCCCGTTTGACAATTTCTCTGTTTTCTCCATCATCGCTTCGTCAAACTTGAAAATAATTCTCAATATCTGGATGCCCAATCTACGAATTTTTGCATCGTGTGAACAAAGAAAAAATAAGCCATTCCCTTCTACTTCTTCAATAACTGTAACTGTATTTTTCCACTCCAGTTTTTCGGTTTCGTTACTCTCCTCTTGTTCTGCATCGATCGGCAACAAGCGAATTCCATCCAAACCAGTTTCTTTTTTATTTTCCTCTTTATTAGACGATTGGAATTCTTCTAACCAGCATTCCAAAAGCTCAACATAAAGTATCAATAATCTGTTGTACTCCTTTGATGACAAGTACGACATGTTATAACTTGATTGTGTCTTTTCATCGAAATCAAATGAATATTTAGCAAACCATGTGATTAGGGTGTATGGATTCTTCTTAGATGCTAATGCTCTTAGTGCATTTTGACTGCTAGAAGAAATAATTACCTCCGAATGAACAGCGTTCCTTGATAAAATCTCAATTGTAGATTTATATGGGATAGTGCGTGAAATAGAAAGGCAACATGGTATAGCTTCAATGATGGTGCCGAACAATATAACATAAAGCGACTTATTTTTACTTGAGTCATTGTCATTAGAAAAGCTAAAGCCAAATGGGCTGAATGCGTTTGATGATTGCTTTTGGTGCTGATTTTCAGGAGACCAAACTTCAGAACCGATGCTAGAATCCAATAAAAGGAATAATTTATAAAAGTAATCTGATATTTCTGTATGGTTTATGGAAGAGGCTTCTTGAACCTGATTCACTGTAATATTGTTTAAATTTAGTTCATAAAGCCTGTTATCATCCTCAGGAAACCTTGGCCTCTCTTTTGTAACCAACAATCCTTTGTATGTATTTATAGTCAAAATCAGTTTTTCGTAATTGATATTTTCCAGGTTAGAGCCATTGAAAGATTGCCGTATCAATGGAATTAAAGCTTGTTCCATTAAAAAATTCGGATGTAAAAATCCAATTGATATTAACGCGTCTGTCAATGGGTTCAAGAGACCAAAATCGCCGGTTATCCAATTCTCTTTTTTCCTTGTGTTTAGATATAGTTGTAAAAGCTTGGTAAGCGTCCTTGTAGTATTATTTAAAGTTTCTGGGCATCTATATAAATAGACCCAAACTAATCTGGATAAACCAACTGCAAAGATAATCCTTTCATTCAGACTTTTGGACTTGACTTTTGAGGCATTTGCCTCCAACAACGATAGCCATTGTTTAGAAAATAAGTCTGGTGGTGATGCACACAAAATAGAAACTGTTAATTTGAAACCACTTACCCAATACTTATTATCAGCTTGTAGCCTCTTGGCAGTGTTCAGTAAAGTAGACATTGCCTCTACCCACGTTGGATGATTAACTTCTGCCGTCAACGAGCCAGCCAAAGGCAACAATAGCTGGTTAGTGACTTCAGCATACGCCAAACAAACCGGAAAATTTTCAGTCTTTGCGAAGAACTTTGATAAACTTTTCATGAAATCTGCACTTTCTTCAAATTTCTCCAACGGATAATTTCTTAACTTCAAATATCTCATACCAAGAATCAACAAATGGGTACTTGGCTCTAACTCGGGAGGTATATACGCCGGGATTTTTTCTAGATCAGCTATAAATCGATCACTAACTGACAAAAATTTCTTTTCAGACATAGAGCCCAGTAGTTCGGCAAAAGAATTCCAATTCGAAGACTTGATTAAGCTAGATGATATAGAAAGTGGATCAGTAGTTTTTAACTGAGTAAAAACAATCTCTTCTAGCTTATCAGATAAATCTTCTTCTTCATTGCTGGAAGCCTGCTTAACGATTTCATTTAGCACCCTGCATAGGATGTATATACTAATCAGAGATTTCCTATCTGCAAGGAATGCTTCTTCTTTTGCTACTTCAATTGTGTTCTCTAAACTTTTCAATTGTGAGTTCGCTATGGATGGACTTGAAGTAGCGCTATTGTTACTGCTACTGGCTTTGATTAACGGAACTTTGTTGTTGAAAGATGAGGAAACGTGCCTTTTCATGCCAGGAAGATTGTTGGTGTTGTTATTATGTTTGTACTTTGAGGTTGTATTACTGGAAGATCTTGATAGCCGCCTATTCATTAAAAAATGAGCCTGCGAGGGATGTGCCTTTTCAAACTCATACTCTTTTAATAGTTTTTCCATTTCTTCTGAAGCAGAGTTGGCCGCTTCAGATTTAGTCTTCCTCCAAAACATCATTGCATCAATCACAGGTTTCGGTTTTTTCTTTGCAATGTGACCTAGAGATTTAATAATTTCATCAAAGCTGGGATCAACGCCTTCACCAAGAATTTCTACAATTGGGGGTTCCGCCATGTCCAACTGCTGTAGACACATATTTAGTTTGTTCTCCGCGTAACGAATAAACTTTGTAAAAAGTATATGAAGAGCATATTCAGAGGGACTTTTCCAATCTGTAGCCATTTGCTGTCTCAAAGTAGTCACGTAGTCCTCTGCTACTGATTTTGCTGTAATGTCCGGCGGTGCTGATTCTTGCATACTTTGCTGCTTTTGTTCAGGTAGTAGCATTGAAATCTTGTTTTGATCACTTTGCTCCTCAACAAAGGTAGGCGGAAGAGCTTGACCTTCCCCCGTTCCTTGTTGCTGTTGTTGCCGTAAAAGTAATTGATTATTTAGAGAGGTGCCTTCAGACATATCAGTAGGAGATGGAATATCAATAATAGGTGCATCCGTAACGGATTGGTGAAGAGGAAATGTGTTAAGTGGCGCTTCGTTTATTTCCTCCAAGACATCCTGGCCTGAAGGATCAATATCTATTGATATCTGGTTATTGTTGCTAGAACTTTCTGCTTTATTTGTCGGTGGGAAGGTGAAACCAATGCCTTGATCCCTCTGGGGCGGGAAAGTAAATCTCGAGGCCATTTTGATGTATAACAAAACTAAAAAGGGTTATTAAAATGGGAACACAACAAACAACCAGAATTTTCACACTTTAACCAGTCACGTCCTATTATGAAGACCTAAATCCACATTTGCTTTCTCTCTTCATTTGCCTAATCCTTTATCCCAATTTCTACAGTTCTATATGTATTTTCCTGTGTGGCTGTCGTTTCGTGGTTAGTGATACAACCATAACGATTCAACCAACTCCCAATGTATGTGATGTTGATACCGCTAATTTGGAAGGGATGGTATACTCTAAATGACCTCAATGAGTCAAAGAGAGCTAGGACATACTTCGAGATTGGTAATACCACTTTGCAGCTTCTTTTTAGGCCTTCATGAGTGAGTAGCCAAGAAAAAGTTAAAAGCGGGTAATAGGTATGAATTTTTCAAATACTGAAATTTGGTTTAGTTATTTAAATAAATTGTAGATTATGTACATTTTACGTGCAATGAAGGAGTCACCTCTATGATCATCTAGTTATTAGCTGTTAGTTTTCATTGAACTTGTTTTAACTGGGAAAAAGCGGAACAATTGGGACTTACAATGACACCAGACGAACTAAATTCAGCAGTCGTTACCTTTATGGCCAATCTGAATATTGATGATTCGAAGGCCAACGAAACCGCTTCCACAGTAACGGATTCTATTGTACACCGATCAATAAAATTGCTGGAAGTTGTCGTTGCGTTGAAAGATTATTTTCTTTCAGAAAATGAGGTAGAAAGGAAGAAAGCGTTGACATGTTTAACCACTATCTTAGCAAAGACTCCCAAGGACCACCTCTCCAAAAACGAATGCTCAGTAATATTTCAGTTTTACCAGTCTAAGCTTGATGATCAAGCGCTTGCAAAAGAAGTCTTGGAGGGCTTCGCCGCATTAGCTCCAATGAAATATGTCTCCATTAACGAGATAGCCCAACTTTTGAGATTATTATTGGACAACTATCAACAAGGCCAGCATTTGGCATCAACTAGATTGTGGCCATTTAAAATTTTGAGAAAAATATTTGATAGATTTTTCGTCAATGGATCCTCGACCGAACAAGTCAAACGAATCAACGATTTGTTTATTGAAACATTTCTTCATGTTGCCAATGGTGAAAAAGACCCTAGAAATTTACTCTTGTCATTTGCACTTAATAAATCCATCACATCGTCCTTGCAAAACGTGGAGAATTTTAAAGAAGACTTATTTGATGTCTTATTTTGCTATTTCCCAATCACTTTCAAGCCACCAAAGCATGATCCTTACAAGATCTCCAACCAAGATTTAAAAACAGCTTTGCGGTCAGCAATTACTGCGACGCCATTATTTGCCGAAGATGCTTATAGCAATTTGCTGGACAAACTCACTGCTTCTTCACCGGTAGTGAAAAATGATACACTTCTGACGCTATTAGAATGCGTTAGAAAATTCGGCGGCTCTTCTATATTGGAAAATTGGACGTTACTTTGGAACGCTTTGAAATTTGAAATTATGCAAAACAGCGAAGGAAATGAAAACACTCTACTAAATCCGTACAATAAAGGCCAACAGAGTGATGATATGGGCCAATATACTAACTACGATGCTTGCTTGAAAATTATTAATCTAATGGCATTGCAACTATACAATTTTGACAAAGTATCATTTGAAAAGTTCTTCACTCATGTATTAGATGAGTTGAAACCAAATTTTAAATATGAAAAGGATTTGAAGCAAACCTGCCAGATTTTGTCCGCTATAGGTAGTGGGAATGTCGAGATATTTAACAAGGTCATTTCGTCAACTTTCCCCTTATTTTTGATCAATACATCTGAAGTTGCCAAACTTAAGCTGCTGATTATGAATTTTTCTTTTTTTGTTGACTCGTACATTGATTTGTTTGGAAGAATATCTAAAGAATCGTTGGGAACACCGGTGCCAAATAATAAAATGGCTGAATACAAAGACGAGATCATAATGATTTTGAGCATGGCCTTGACAAGAAGCTCCAAGGCAGAGGTTACCATAAGGACTCTATCTGTGATTCAATTCACAAAAATGATTAAAATGAAGGGCTTTTTAACCCCAGAGGAAGTTTCACTAATTATTCAATACTTCACGGAAGAAATATTAACGGATAACAACAAAAACATTTACTATGCTTGTTTGGAAGGGTTAAAGACAATCAGTGAGATATATGAGGATTTAGTTTTTGAAATATCATTGAAGAAATTATTGGATTTGTTACCTGATTGCTTCGAGGAAAAAATTCGAGTAAATGATGAGGAAAATATTCACATTGAAACAATTTTGAAGATTATTCTTGATTTCACCACTTCGAGACATATTTTGGTCAAAGAAAGCATTACATTTTTAGCGACAAAATTGAATAGGGTAGCTAAAATTTCGAAATCCAGAGAATATTGCTTTCTACTTATTTCAACCATATATTCTCTTTTTAATAATAATAATCAAAATGAGAACGTGCTAAATGAAGAAGATGCTCTTGCACTCAAGAATGCCATTGAGCCAAAATTATTTGAGATAATTACTCAGGAATCGGCCATTGTAAGTGACAATTACAATTTGACACTTCTATCTAACGTTCTTTTCTTCACCAATTTGAAAATTCCACAGGCTGCACACCAAGAAGAACTAGACAGATATAACGAGCTTTTCATTTCTGAAGGTAAGATAAGAATCTTAGACACACCAAATGTATTGGCTATTTCATATGCTAAAATATTATCCGCACTAAATAAAAACTGCCAATTCCCCCAAAAATTTACAGTGCTTTTCGGAACGGTTCAACTACTCAAAAAACATGCTCCAAGAATGACGGAGACTGAAAAATTAGGATACCTGGAATTGCTGTTGGTCTTATCAAATAAATTCGTCTCTGAAAAAGATGTGATAGGATTATTCGATTGGAAAGACTTATCAGTAATTAATCTTGAAGTGATGGTTTGGTTGACTAAAGGGCTGATAATGCAAAACTCATTAGAGTCATCAGAAATTGCAAAAAAGTTTATTGATTTACTGTCTAATGAAGAGATTGGCTCACTTGTATCGAAGCTATTCGAAGTTTTTGTCATGGATATCAGTTCTTTGAAGAAATTTAAAGGTATCAGTTGGAATAATAACGTTAAAATCTTGTACAAACAAAAATTCTTCGGTGACATTTTTCAAACACTAGTCAGCAACTATAAAAATACCGTGGACATGACCATTAAATGCAATTATTTAACTGCATTATCCTTAGTGTTGAAGCATACTCCAAGCCAATCGGTTGGTCCTTTTATCAACGATTTATTCCCGCTTTTATTGCAGGCTTTGGATATGCCTGATCCTGAAGTAAGGGTATCCGCTTTAGAAACTCTGAAGGACACTACGGATAAACATCACACTTTAATTACTGAACACGTAAGCACAATAGTTCCATTATTACTATCTCTTTCGCTTCCGCAAAAATATAATAGTGTCAGTGTCAGGTTAATAGCCTTACAGCTTCTAGAGATGATTACGACTGTAGTACCTCTAAACTATTGTTTGAGCTATCAGGACGATGTTCTAAGCGCTTTAATACCAGTTTTATCTGACAAAAAAAGAATAATAAGAAAGCAATGCGTTGACACAAGACAGGTTTATTATGAATTAGGCCAAATCCCGTTCGAGTAAACGCTTGTATTTAATAATTTGTTCACATTGATGAGCACGTGAAAATCTTAGCGAGTATACTAAGTAAATATGATTCTTTTATGTATAGTACAGCAAAATAGCATTTAATTTTATTACGTTTAATCTTCTTCACTAGAGTCTTCCTCGTCGCTTAGTCCTACAGGTGCCAAACCCGGTGTCAGACCAGGATATCTATGATCTTTAACAAAATCGCTCTCTTTGATATCTTCCTTGAATTGTTTTCTTTTGAACCTTCTTCTTTTACTCCTGTCTGTGTTCGCAGTGGAAACTGTATCCTTCAAGATGGATTGCTGAATGTCTTCAAGCTCATCTCGTACTTCCTCTTCTAAATCCCACGACCTCAAATTTTGAGAATTCCTTTTGATTAACTTATTCAAATACTTCCTCTCATGGTCCGTTAATGTGCCCTCTTGTTGATGTTTTTTCAAAACCTGGTGTTTTGCCAGTTGTTCAAGTTTCTCTTTATCTAATTTATGTTTCTTAACCTTTTTTTTTTTGACCAGTTTGCATTTTTTTTTAATTTTGTGAACGTCTCTGTTTTGTAACTGTACTCTCTTTTTCAAGTTCCTGTCGATTAACTGAGCTTTTGACCCATTGTTTACACTTGTTTTGCCATTATTAGCTCTGATTTTGGGAACGCCAGGCAAAAGGTTTGATAGCAGTCCATTAACAACCGAGGTGGCCTGGTATTTAGATGTTTGGCTCAGCGAAGATGACATTTTGGCCTAGCTAGCTCCCTCCTTAAGTTGTTCGTATTCTAAACAACTTTTCCACAAAACAATATTTCCACAATTGCCAGCTATATTTCCATATTCCTTAGTTAAAGCTCATCGCAAAATTTTTCAAAGAGCATTAGGGTCACGTGTATACATTCACGTGACTAGCTAGTACCCGCCCCGTGGCAAAAAAAGAAGACACCAATTTGGCACTGAGAAAAGAAAAAGTTTATCAATAACGAAAACGAAACTTAAGAGGAAAAAGAGTATAGAGAAAAACAAAGGCAATCAGCGGCTAATTTGGTGGAAATAACAACACAAAGAGGCAGCACAGTTTAGAGCAAGCGCGAATGCTTCAGGAACAATCTGAGTTGATGAGCACGGTGATGAATAATACACCTACAACAGTTGCCGCATTGGCTGCGGTTGCTGCAGCCTCTGAAACAAATGGAAAGCTGGGGTCCGAGGAACAACCTGAAATCACTATTCCAAAGCCGAGGAGTAGTGCACAGTTGGAGCAGCTACTCTACCGCTATAGGGCTATTCAAAACCATCCAAAGGAAAACAAGTTGGAGATCAAGGCAATAGAAGACACTTTTAGGAATATATCACGTGATCAGGATATCTACGAAACAAAGTTGGATACCTTGAGAAAGAGTATAGATGAAGGATTTCAGTACGATGAGGATTTATTGAATAAACACTTGGTTGCCTTACAGTTACTGGAGAAAGATACAGATGTCCCTGACTACTTCTTAGACTTACCAGACACCAAGAACAATAACACTACGGCGATCGAAGTAGACTATTCTGAAAAGAAACCAATAAAAATATCAGCAGATTTCAATGCGAAGGCCAAAAGTTTGGGTTTAGAATCAAAATTTTCTAACGCTACGAAGACTGCATTGGGCGATCCAGATACCGAAATAAGGATTTCTGCACGTATATCCAACAGAATTAACGAGCTGGAAAGATTACCTGCCAATCTGGGTACATACTCACTAGATGATTGTTTAGAGTTTATTACAAAAGATGATTTATCGTCCAGAATGGATACTTTCAAAATCAAAGCTCTTGTGGAATTGAAAAGTTTAAAGCTACTAACTAAGCAAAAATCGATTAGGCAAAAGTTAATCAACAATGTTGCCAGCCAGGCACACCACAATATTCCATATCTACGTGATTCTCCTTTCACAGCAGCTGCACAAAGATCCGTTCAAATTAGAAGCAAAGTTATTGTCCCACAAACCGTTCGTTTGGCAGAAGAATTAGAAAGGCAACAACTATTGGAAAAAAGAAAAAAGGAACGTAATTTACATTTACAAAAAATAAACAGCATCATTGATTTCATCAAAGAAAGGCAGTCCGAGCAATGGTCTCGTCAAGAACGTTGCTTTCAGTTCGGTAGATTAGGCGCTTCATTACACAATCAAATGGAGAAAGATGAACAGAAAAGAATAGAAAGAACTGCTAAGCAACGTTTAGCTGCTTTGAAGTCTAACGATGAGGAGGCTTATTTAAAGCTTTTAGATCAAACTAAGGATACTAGAATTACACAGTTATTGAGGCAGACTAATTCCTTTTTGGATTCTTTGTCGGAGGCTGTTAGAGCACAACAAAACGAAGCAAAAATTCTTCATGGTGAGGAAGTCCAACCAATTACAGATGAAGAAAGAGAAAAGACTGACTATTATGAAGTCGCTCATAGGATCAAAGAAAAAATTGATAAACAACCTTCTATTCTTGTTGGCGGCACTTTAAAAGAGTATCAATTACGAGGTTTAGAATGGATGGTGTCGTTGTACAATAATCATTTGAACGGTATTCTAGCAGATGAGATGGGTTTAGGTAAAACCATCCAATCTATTTCTCTAATAACATATCTTTATGAAGTTAAGAAAGACATCGGCCCTTTCCTAGTCATTGTACCTTTATCCACAATAACCAATTGGACTTTAGAATTTGAAAAATGGGCTCCGAGCTTAAACACTATTATATACAAAGGTACACCAAATCAAAGACACTCTTTACAGCATCAAATAAGGATTGGAAATTTTGACGTCTTATTGACAACATATGAGTATATTATTAAAGATAAATCTCTTTTATCAAAACATGATTGGGCTCATATGATCATTGACGAAGGTCATAGAATGAAAAATGCTCAATCGAAGTTATCATTCACAATTTCTCATTATTATCGTACAAGAAACAGATTGATTTTAACGGGTACTCCTTTGCAGAACAATCTACCAGAATTATGGGCACTGTTGAACTTTGTTTTGCCTAAAATTTTCAATTCTGCGAAGACTTTTGAAGATTGGTTTAATACTCCATTTGCCAACACCGGTACCCAAGAGAAACTAGAATTAACGGAAGAAGAAACTCTGTTAATTATTAGAAGATTACATAAGGTGTTAAGGCCATTTTTATTGCGTCGTTTGAAAAAGGAAGTGGAAAAGGATTTGCCTGATAAAGTGGAAAAAGTTATCAAATGTAAACTGTCTGGTTTGCAACAACAGTTATATCAGCAAATGCTAAAGCATAACGCGCTATTTGTTGGTGCAGGGACAGAGGGGGCTACAAAGGGTGGTATTAAAGGTTTGAACAATAAGATTATGCAATTAAGAAAAATCTGCAACCATCCATTCGTATTTGATGAAGTGGAAGGTGTTGTAAACCCCTCAAGAGGTAATAGTGATTTACTTTTCAGAGTAGCGGGCAAGTTTGAATTACTGGATAGAGTGCTACCGAAATTCAAAGCCTCAGGCCACAGAGTGCTAATGTTTTTCCAAATGACTCAAGTTATGGATATTATGGAAGACTTCCTAAGAATGAAAGATTTGAAGTATATGAGATTAGATGGTAGCACTAAGACTGAAGAAAGAACAGAAATGCTGAATGCATTTAATGCTCCAGATTCAGATTATTTCTGTTTCCTTTTGTCAACTAGAGCCGGTGGTTTGGGTTTGAATTTACAAACTGCAGATACGGTGATCATCTTTGATACAGATTGGAATCCACACCAAGATTTACAGGCCCAAGATAGAGCTCACAGAATTGGACAAAAGAATGAGGTTAGAATTTTAAGATTAATTACCACTGATTCCGTAGAGGAAGTTATTTTGGAAAGAGCTATGCAGAAATTGGACATTGACGGCAAGGTTATCCAGGCAGGTAAGTTTGATAACAAATCAACTGCAGAAGAGCAAGAAGCTTTTTTGAGAAGATTGATCGAAAGTGAAACGAACAGGGATGATGATGACAAAGCAGAATTAGATGACGATGAGTTAAACGATACTTTGGCCAGAAGCGCTGATGAAAAAATACTATTTGATAAAATTGATAAGGAGAGAATGAACCAAGAGAGAGCAGATGCTAAAGCGCAAGGCCTGAGAGTCCCTCCTCCTAGATTGATTCAATTAGACGAGCTACCCAAAGTATTTAGAGAAGACATTGAAGAACATTTCAAGAAAGAGGATTCTGAACCATTGGGAAGGATTAGACAAAAGAAAAGAGTTTACTATGATGACGGTCTAACTGAAGAACAATTTTTGGAGGCTGTAGAAGATGATAATATGTCTTTAGAAGATGCCATTAAAAAAAGACGTGAAGCACGTGAAAGAAGGAGATTACGTCAAAATGGTACAAAAGAGAATGAAATAGAAACCCTGGAAAACACGCCTGAAGCATCCGAAACTTCATTGATTGAGAACAATAGCTTCACTGCAGCTGTGGATGAGGAAACTAATGCTGATAAAGAGACTACAGCTTCCAGGTCAAAACGCCGGAGTAGTAGAAAGAAAAGGACCATTAGCGTTGTTACGGCAGAAGACAAAGAGAATACTCAAGAAGAGAGTACATCTCAAGAAAACGGGGGCGCTAAGGTGGAAGAGGAAGTAAAAAGTAGCTCCGTTGAAATTATAAATGGTTCAGAATCCAAGAAAAAGAAACCGAAACTGACCGTCAAGATCAAACTAAACAAAACAACTGTGTTGGAGAATAATGATAGTAAGCGAGCAGAAGAAAAGCCAGAGAGTAAATCGCCCGCGAAGAAGACTGCAGCCAAAAAAACTAAAACTAAATCCAAGTCGCTTGGGATTTTTCCCACGGTGGAAAAATTGGTGGAAGAAATGCGCGAACAGTTAGATGAGGTAGACTCCCATCCAAGGACGTCCATTTTTGAAAAGCTTCCTTCGAAACGCGACTATCCGGACTATTTTAAAGTAATTGAAAAACCCATGGCCATTGATATTATATTGAAAAACTGCAAGAATGGCACTTACAAAACTTTGGAGGAGGTAAGGCAAGCCTTACAAACGATGTTTGAAAATGCTAGATTCTATAACGAAGAGGGATCCTGGGTTTACGTTGATGCTGACAAGTTAAATGAGTTTACTGATGAATGGTTCAAGGAACACTCTTCGTAACGTTTTCATCACCACATGTTTTTTTTTACGACTATATCCCTTTCCCCTCTAACACTCTTTCTAGCCTTTTTTTCTACCTCTACATATGTTTATAAAATATATACCACTGTAACAATAAGATCGACAGAGCGAATATAATTCTTTGAGTAACTAATATCCTTTGGCTTATTCTCTGGGCTTATTAGTGCCGCAAAATATTTACCCGGCTGGGGTGGACCAGTTAGCTTCGACCGTTTGCGATTCCGGGGCTAAGGAAGGGGCCTCTGCAAATAAGAAAGAGGCATTACACATAAATGATTGGCAAAGGGACTGCGGGAGTCAAGACCTACATGTAAGTCCGATTTACGATAACGGTTTAGATTCATTGGGTGTGTACTATTTATACTTTAACAAACCCGTGTGTTATTTAATAAGATCATATCTTGTTTGTTTTTCGCCCTCAATTTTGTTTCTGTCACATAGTCGCAGCAGCTGAATATAGATAGGAAGAGAGAAGGAAGCGATTCTCGTTCAGCATCATACTTCTTCCTAATTTCCCCAAATTATAGTTTCGTTTGAAAGAAACAACAAAAGAGAAAGAAAGCAGTTTTTAGAAAATACTAAATTTTACCGTTATGCTAAGGTTCGTGTCTTCGCAAACCTGCCGGTATAGTTCAAGAGGACTATTAAAAACATCTTTACTTAAAAATGCATCTACTGTCAAAATTGTCGGAAGAGGGTTAGCCACCACTGGTACAGATAATTTTCTATCGACATCAAATGCCACCTATATCGATGAAATGTACCAAGCTTGGCAAAAAGACCCATCTTCAGTCCATGTTTCATGGGACGCATATTTCAAGAATATGTCTAACCCGAAGATTCCTGCTACAAAGGCTTTTCAGGCTCCTCCCAGTATCAGTAACTTTCCTCAGGGTACCGAAGCAGCTCCCTTAGGGACCGCAATGACTGGTTCAGTAGATGAGAACGTCTCCATTCATCTAAAAGTGCAATTGCTATGTAGAGCTTACCAAGTTAGAGGTCATTTAAAAGCCCATATAGATCCTTTAGGGATCTCATTTGGTAGTAATAAAAATAACCCTGTTCCTCCGGAATTGACTCTAGACTACTACGGCTTTAGCAAACACGATCTTGATAAAGAAATCAACCTAGGACCTGGTATCCTGCCAAGGTTTGCAAGGGACGGGAAATCTAAAATGTCTCTGAAAGAGATTGTGGATCATCTAGAAAAGTTATATTGTTCCTCTTATGGGGTACAATACACACATATTCCATCTAAGCAAAAGTGTGATTGGTTAAGAGAGAGAATTGAGATTCCTGAACCTTACCAATATACAGTGGACCAAAAGAGACAAATCTTAGATAGATTAACATGGGCCACTTCTTTTGAGTCATTCTCATCTACAAAATTTCCAAATGATAAGAGGTTCGGTTTAGAAGGTTTGGAAAGTGTTGTTCCAGGTATTAAAACTTTGGTTGATCGTTCTGTTGAATTGGGTGTAGAAGATATTGTTTTGGGTATGGCTCACCGTGGTAGATTGAACGTTTTATCCAATGTGGTCCGTAAACCAAATGAATCTATTTTTTCTGAATTTAAGGGTTCGAGCGCTCGCGATGATATTGAAGGATCGGGTGATGTCAAGTACCATTTGGGTATGAACTACCAAAGACCAACTACGTCTGGTAAGTACGTCAATTTATCGCTGGTGGCAAATCCTTCTCATTTAGAATCCCAAGATCCAGTTGTTCTTGGTAGAACTAGAGCTTTATTGCATGCCAAGAACGATTTGAAGGAAAAAACAAAGGCCTTAGGTGTGTTATTACATGGTGATGCTGCTTTTGCTGGGCAGGGTGTTGTTTATGAAACCATGGGTTTCTTGACCCTACCAGAATACTCTACTGGTGGTACTATTCATGTTATTACAAACAACCAGATCGGATTCACTACGGATCCAAGATTTGCAAGGTCCACACCATATCCTTCCGATTTGGCTAAGGCCATTGATGCCCCAATTTTCCATGTTAACGCTAATGACGTGGAAGCTGTGACCTTTATTTTCAATTTAGCCGCAGAATGGAGACATAAGTTCCACACAGATGCCATAATTGATGTCGTTGGTTGGAGAAAACATGGACATAATGAAACCGATCAGCCATCGTTTACTCAACCATTAATGTACAAAAAAATTGCAAAACAAAAATCTGTCATTGACGTCTATACGGAAAAATTGATCAGTGAAGGCACATTTTCTAAAAAAGATATTGATGAGCACAAGAAATGGGTATGGAACTTATTTGAAGATGCTTTCGAAAAGGCAAAGGATTACGTCCCATCTCAAAGAGAATGGTTAACTGCTGCCTGGGAAGGATTCAAATCCCCAAAGGAATTGGCCACTGAGATATTACCACATGAACCAACTAATGTTCCAGAGAGTACTTTGAAAGAACTAGGTAAGGTACTCTCTTCGTGGCCAGAAGGTTTTGAAGTGCACAAAAATCTAAAGAGAATTTTGAAAAATAGAGGAAAATCTATTGAGACAGGTGAAGGCATCGATTGGGCCACCGGTGAAGCATTAGCGTTCGGTACATTGGTTTTGGATGGTCAGAACGTTAGGGTTTCCGGTGAAGATGTAGAAAGAGGTACATTTTCTCAACGTCATGCAGTCTTGCATGACCAACAATCTGAAGCCATTTACACACCGCTAAGCACTCTGAATAATGAAAAGGCAGACTTCACCATTGCAAATTCCTCGTTGTCTGAGTACGGTGTAATGGGTTTCGAATATGGTTATTCGCTAACCTCCCCAGATTATCTAGTCATGTGGGAGGCTCAATTCGGTGACTTTGCAAATACAGCACAGGTTATTATTGACCAATTTATTGCCGGTGGTGAACAAAAATGGAAGCAACGCTCTGGTTTAGTTTTGTCTTTACCCCATGGTTATGATGGCCAGGGGCCAGAACATTCGTCTGGTAGATTGGAAAGATTCTTGCAACTAGCCAATGAAGACCCAAGATATTTCCCATCTGAAGAAAAGCTACAGAGACAACATCAGGATTGTAATTTCCAGGTTGTTTATCCAACTACGCCTGCTAATTTATTCCACATTCTAAGGAGACAGCAACATCGTCAATTCCGTAAACCATTGGCGTTATTCTTTTCTAAACAGCTGCTGCGTCACCCATTGGCCAGATCATCTCTTTCCGAATTCACGGAAGGCGGATTCCAATGGATTATCGAAGATATTGAACATGGAAAAAGTATTGGTACGAAAGAGGAAACCAAGAGATTAGTTTTGCTGAGTGGCCAAGTGTACACTGCCCTACATAAAAGACGTGAAAGTTTGGGTGATAAGACCACTGCTTTCTTAAAGATTGAAGAGCTGCACCCATTCCCATTTGCTCAGCTACGTGATTCATTAAATTCTTATCCAAACTTGGAAGAAATTGTTTGGTGCCAGGAAGAGCCATTGAACATGGGTTCGTGGGCATACACAGAACCACGCTTACACACAACATTAAAAGAAACGGATAAATATAAGGATTTCAAGGTCAGATACTGTGGTAGAAACCCAAGTGGTGCTGTTGCTGCCGGTAGCAAATCACTACATTTGGCCGAAGAAGATGCCTTTTTGAAAGATGTTTTCCAACAATCCTAAAGATGAATTCAAATATGAAAAACATGAAAATACAGCCATATAAACACGTAATATTTTTACCTTAATGTTTATGGACAGCCTTTTTACTTGAAGAATGATCTAACAAATATTTTTTTTGATACATTCACATTTTTTTTGTTCATGATGTTAGCATCTGCTTAGTCTTTTTAAAATTATTTAATTTAACGTTTTATTTATGTGAACCTTTTTTTATTAGTTGTATTTACTATTTATTCAAGAATCATTCTTTACTTTATATTGATATCGTTTTTTTCCCCTACTTCCTCCTCTGGTGTATTCACAGCTAGGTGCTTCTCTTGTCCTCATCCGGTGGAGAAAAAAAGTGAAAAATAAGTCAATGGAAAGGGGGAAGGGGGTAGGTAAATAGAGTGAATAAGTTTTATTCATCATGCCCAACTTCTATTAATATACTCAATTCAAATATTGATCAGGATTTCAAAGAGTATGTCGGAGTTACAGTCACAACCTAAAAAGATTGCCGTTGTTACAGGCGCCTCAGGTGGTATTGGATATGAGGTAACGAAGGAATTAGCCAGAAATGGCTATTTGGTTTATGCATGTGCAAGAAGACTAGAACCAATGGCACAATTGGCCATCCAATTTGGTAACGATAGTATCAAACCATATAAGTTGGATATTTCCAAGCCAGAAGAAATTGTAACATTTTCTGGTTTTTTGCGAGCTAATTTACCTGATGGTAAATTAGATTTATTGTACAACAATGCCGGTCAGAGTTGTACATTCCCTGCATTGGATGCAACAGATGCTGCAGTAGAACAATGCTTTAAGGTCAATGTGTTTGGTCACATCAACATGTGCCGTGAATTGTCGGAGTTCCTTATTAAAGCGAAAGGAACCATTGTCTTCACTGGTTCCTTGGCAGGAGTTGTGTCATTCCCCTTTGGTAGCATTTATTCCGCTTCTAAAGCTGCTATCCACCAATATGCTCGTGGGTTACATCTAGAGATGAAGCCCTTCAACGTGAGAGTGATTAACGCTATTACTGGCGGTGTGGCTACTGATATCGCTGATAAAAGGCCCTTGCCTGAAACCTCAATATACAACTTCCCTGAAGGTAGGGAAGCTTTTAATTCAAGAAAAACCATGGCTAAGGACAATAAGCCCATGCCAGCTGATGCGTACGCAAAGCAACTGGTTAAAGATATCTTGAGCACTAGTGACCCTGTAGATGTTTATAGAGGAACGTTCGCCAACATCATGCGTTTTGTCATGATATTTGTTCCTTACTGGCTATTGGAAAAAGGACTTTCCAAAAAATTTAAATTGGACAAAGTTAATAATGCTTTGAAGTCGAAACAGAAGAATAAGGACGATTAGTGTTTCACCATCGTCAATACCTACCTATATTTATATACAAGATTCCGTATAGTTTGTACACCACGTCAGGACATCAATAGCTAATAATCGTTCTAATGCTAATGTTCAACTGCTCTTTAAGTATTGTTTACGTCTCGTCGTACCAGTATGCCAAATTCCTGTCACTTCACTCATTCTCTTTGCTCTTACCGTTTGAAACGCGCTGGGACGGAATTCGCTCATTTCGCATCGTGCTTTGTTGTTTTTTTTTTTCAAAATTGCCATTGTTTATTTATAAACTACATGAAATTATTCTGTATTTATCTTCGCATTCCCTCTCTTACTTCAAAAGTGAGAACAGCATATTCAAATATATATATCTACTCAGTTGAATAAGACACTATAGCAAGACCATTTGAACTGAAAGAAACAGTTTCTTTGCTCCCCTCTCGAATTCCAACTATTTACAGTCCTTCCTTTATAAAAATTAACTAGCGAGCAAGAAAACATTTGTTTAGTGCTACCCAACTACTTACATTCCTTTAAAAACCACAATATCCAAGTTAACCTGAGCTTTATTTTAGTAAGTTATTTACCACAATTTTTCTCATACACCTTTACAATCCGTATTGCCATGAATACCAAGGCTTGCTCAGCTTCTGCAACATTTTAACCCTTTCCAATACCGCCAATGCATCCTCAAAACGTTAGTTTAGTCGTGCTCAACCGCTATTTTTGGTTTTATCTTCGTTTCTTTCTCCTGAACGACATTCGTCACGAAAATTGCGGCGGAAAATTTCCTGATGCGGACACTTTTTCCCGATCCGGACATGCCTTTTTTTTTGGCGTTTCGCGTCAGTCAATAGAAGTTTCAGATCTACATTAGGAAGAACCAGAAAATAGCCATTAATGCTTTCAGCATAGCACAGCATAGCAGCTGTGTATATCTTAAATAAGATGTAGACTGGTTTGCATTTGGAAAGGTTTTGTGTAAGAAAAGCAATACTTGAGGTAAAACAAGAGAAAAAAAACACTTTACTAACTAATATCCAATCCTTTATTTTTTTGCAGAAATGAAATTCTCAACTGCCGTTACTACGTTGATTAGTTCTGGTGCCATCGTGTCTGCTTTACCACACGTGGATGTTCACCAAGAAGATGCCCACCAACATAAGAGGGCCGTTGCGTACAAATACGTTTACGAAACTGTTGTTGTCGATTCTGATGGCCACACTGTAACTCCTGCTGCTTCAGAAGTCGCTACTGCTGCTACCTCTGCTATCATTACAACATCTGTGTTGGCTCCAACCTCCTCCGCAGCCGCTGCGGATAGCTCCGCTTCCATTGCTGTTTCATCTGCTGCCTTAGCCAAGAATGAGAAAATCTCTGATGCCGCTGCATCTGCCACTGCCTCAACATCTCAAGGGGCATCCTCCTCCTCCTCCTCCTCCTCGGCAACTTCTACCCTAGAAAGCAGCTCTGTTTCTTCATCTAGTGAAGAAGCTGCTCCAACATCTACTGTCGTGTCAACTTCTTCCGCAACCCAATCTAGTGCTTCTTCTGCCACTAAATCTAGTACTTCTTCCACTTCACCATCTACTTCTACTTCTACTTCCACTTCTTCTACTTCCTCTTCCTCTTCCTCCTCCTCTTCTTCTTCTTCTTCTTCTGGCAGTGGTAGTATCTACGGTGATTTGGCCGACTTTTCAGGCCCAAGTGAGAAATTCCAAGACGGCACTATTCCATGTGACAAATTCCCATCTGGTCAAGGTGTCATTTCTATTGACTGGATTGGCGAGGGTGGATGGTCCGGTGTGGAAAACACCGACACTTCCACTGGCGGTTCATGCAAGGAGGGGTCCTACTGTTCCTACTCCTGCCAACCAGGTATGTCTAAGACCCAATGGCCATCCGATCAACCATCTGACGGTAGATCTGTCGGGGGTTTGTTGTGTAAAAATGGTTAT
>OBMA010000512.1_pt1 | contig 23173 bp, 9 predicted proteins | sample 1539141 | NCBI WGS metagenome assembly OBMA01 (sample SAMEA3991484, study PRJEB22521) | metagenome | biome: anthropogenic terrestrial biome; feature: sewage plant; material: raw primary sludge | place: Sweden | collected 2012-09-26
AGCACGACATTACCCTGATTGACGAAGACGGGACTAAACTACGCAAAGCCCAGGAAGGCAGCGACCTGATGACCATAGTAGGTTCTCCCACCTCTATCAAAGATTTGACCGATGCTGGAGTGACATCGGTCGATTTATTCATTGCCGTAACCCCACACGAGAGCCAGAATCTGACCGCCTGCCTGCTGGCTGCCAACCTAGGTGCCAAACGACGGGTAGCCCGTATTGACAATTCTGAATACATGGATGACAACTGTCGGAAGTTCTTCGACAAAATGGGCATCAACGCTCTCATCTATCCCGAGAAATTGGCAGCCGAGGAAATCATCACTTCCTTACGCGTCAACTGGGTGCGCCAATGGATGGAATTTGGCGACGGGGCTCTGACACTGATTGCCATGAAGGTACGCGGCAATGCCCCTATCATCAACAAGAAACTGAAAGACCTGACCGGCAGCGACCACTATCGTATAGTGGCCATTCGCCGCGACTCAGATACCATTATACCAAAAGGTGACTCTGAAATCAAGACGAACGACATCGTCTATTTTTTCACCACTAACGACTATGTGACACACGTCCGCAACGAGGCGGGCAAGGAGGTCATCAATGTGAAAGACCTCATCATTATGGGAGGCAGCAAAATTGCTGTTCAGACTTGCGAAAGTCTGCCTTCGGGCATGAACGTGAAGGTGATAGAGAAAGACAAGGCGCTGGCCCGCACACTGAGCGAAGAGCTGGACGCCATGGTAATAAACAGTGACGCCAGCAATCCTGAGATTCTGCGTCAGGAAGATATTGAGGACATGGATGCCTTTGTGGCACTCACCGACAATTCTGAAGCCAACATTCTGGCCTGCCTCGAAGCCAAGCAACTGGGCATAAAAAAAACCATTGCCGAAGTGGAAAACATATCGTACATCCCTTTGGCAGAGAAATTGGACATCGGCACCGTCATCAACAAGAAACTGATTGCCGCCAGCCACATCTACCAATACACACTTGACATTGACGTGAGCAAGGTAAACTGCCTGACCCACGTGGATGCCGAGGTGGTAGAACTCACAGCCAAAGAGGGATCTAAAATAACCCAAAGCAAGATAATGGACCTGAAACTGCCTCACGATATTTTTATTGGCGGCTTCATCAGAGGTGGCGTCGGCGAGATTGCCAACGGCAACACCCAGATTCAGACCAACGACAGCGTGATTGTATTCTGTCTGTCGGCAAGCCTCACCCAACTTGACAAGCTATTCAAATAAGTCATGAAAAGGAAAGCCTTACTGAACTACCGTCTAATGCTGCACACTACAGGCGGATTGCTGCTGCTGGAATCGGCAGCCATGCTGATTCCTACGCTATTCTCCGTGGCAAACGCTGAGACAGCACAGACAAGCTGGTACAAAGCTCTGGGCATCACACTAGGCGTAGCCCTGCTGCTAATGGGTCTGTTCCGCAAGAATCTGGGCACATGGGGCAAACGCGAAGGCTATCTGGTGGTGGCCTCCGTGTGGGCTGTATTCTCCGCCTTTGCCGCACTTCCATTCATGATGAATGGGACAGTTCACTCATTCACCGACGGATTTTTCGAGTCGATGTCAGGATTCACTACCACAGGAGCCAGCATATTGCCCAACGTGGAGGCCGTACCCCGCAGTTTTCTGTTGTGGCGCGGACTGATGCAATGGATGGGTGGCATGGGTATCATTGTGCTCTCGTTGGCTTTCGGTTTCGGTGGAATGCAGCTATATATGGCCGAGGTGAGTGGACCGACCAAAGAAAAAATATCACCCCGACTGACACAAACCGCCAAGATGTTGTGGAGCTATTATCTGATTATCACTGCGGTACTGATTTTGCTGCTCTGCATTGGCGGCATGGATGTGTTCGATTCAGTGTGCCAAGCCTTCGCCACTGTCAGCACTGGCGGATTCTCCACCAAAGCGGCCAGCATCAGTTACTGGACCTCCCCCTTCATTCAGTATGTGCTGATTTTCTTTATGCTTTTCTGTTCACTCAACTTCAGCGTCACGTTCTTCCTGTTCAATGGAAAGCCCCGTCAAGCACTGCGCGACGAAGAGTGCCGAAATTTCCTGCTGTTTGTAGGTGGTTTTGTAGCTTTCACCTTTGTAGTCAATCTGTTCACCAATACCAATTGGGCAACGGAAACAGCCTTCCGCAAATCTGCCTTCATGATTTCTACTGCCATGTCGGGCACTGGGTTCTATACCGACGACATTATGGGGTGGAGCACTCCTATATGGCTGATATTCATTGTAGTAATGCTATTGGGTGGATGTTCAGGTTCAGCGTCAGGTGGACTAAAGATGGTGAGGGTATCGGTGCTGGTCAAAAATAGTTATGCCGAATTCAAGCGGCTGCTGCACCCCAATGCCATGATTCCACTGAAATTCAACAAGAAAGCCATTGACGCCGAAATAATCAACAATGCGCTGGCTTTCGTTTCCCTATACATAGGCATCACACTCATAAGCATTGTGGCCATGCTCCTCATTGGGCTGGCACCAGCCGAAGCAATAGGCAGTGTGGTATCAAGCATCGGCAATGTGGGTATGGGATTCGGCACTCTGTCGATGGGCAGTTACTACCCCATTCCCGACTCTGCAAAATGGATTTGCAGCCTGCTGATGCTGATGGGTCGTCTGGAAATTTTCACGGTCGTATTTGTGTTTACTCCAGCATTCTGGAGACGATAAATACCAAATCGAAGGAAAGTATTTTTAACACGAATAAGACAAAATAAGAGAATATGCCTTCTGAATTAAGTGTAAAAGGCTTATATTTGCGGCATATAGGGATTTTATAAATCCTTGTCATCATAAGAAAATAGAATACGAATAGGTATGTGTGGAATAGTAGGTTACATAGGCAAGCAAGAGGCTTATCCAATATTAATCAAAGGATTGCATCGGCTTGAGTATCGTGGTTATGATAGTTCGGGAGTTGCCCTGCTCAACGAGGCGGGTCAACTGAACGTATATAAATCGGCCGGCAAAGTTTCACAATTGGAACATTTTGCAGCCGAGAAGGATACCAGCGGCATCATAGGTATTGCCCACACTCGATGGGCCACACACGGCGAGCCCAATGATGTGAATGCGCACCCTCATGTATCACAAAGCGGAGAGTTGGCCATTGTACATAACGGAATCATCGAAAACTATGCCCTGATAAAAGAGCAACTCATAAAAAAAGGATATACCTTCAAGAGCGAGACCGACACGGAGGTGCTGGTACAGCTGATTGACTACAGCTACCATAAGAATGGCAAAAACCTGGAAAAGGCAGTCTGCTCCGCCTTGAACAAGGTGGTGGGAGCCTACGCCATTGTGGTGCTGGAGAAAAACAATCCTAATCACTTGATTGCAGCCCGCAAAAGCAGTCCGCTAGTAGTGGGCGTCGGCAAAAACAACGATGAGTTTTTCATTGCCAGCGATGCCACTCCGATAGTGGAATATACTGACAAGGTGGTTTATCTGGATGATGAGCAGATTGTGAACATTGAGCCAGGGAAGGAACTTCAAATCATCAATCTGAACCGCAAGAGCGTGGAAGTGGATATCAAGACAGTAGACCTTGACATCAGCAAGCTGAGCAAAGAGGGCTACGACCATTTTATGCTCAAGGAGATATTTGACCAGCCACAATGCCTGCGCGACTGTATGCGCGGACGACTGCTGGTTGACGGTTGCCACCCCGAGAACAATCAAATCGTATTGTCGGCTCTTCACAACTTCAAGGATAGGCTGCTCAAGTCGAAACACATCACCATAGTAGCGTGTGGAACCAGCTGGCACGCAGGACTGATAGGGAAACAACTGATTGAGGAGATGTGCCGCATACGCGTGGAAGTGGAATATGCCAGTGAGTTCCGTTATCGTGACCCTGTGATTGAGAAGGACGACGTCATCATAGCTATCAGCCAAAGTGGAGAAACCGCCGACACGCTGGCTGCCATTCAGTTGGCAAAGGAACACGGAGCGCTGGTTTTCGGCATTGTCAACGGGGTGGGGTCTTCCATAGCCCGAGCTTCCGACACGGGCATCTACATCCATGTAGGGCCTGAGATTGGTGTGGCCAGCACCAAGGCTTTCACCGGACAGGTTACTGTGCTCACGCTATTGTCACTGGCTCTGGGACACGAGCTCGGCACGCTGAGCGATGCTGTCTATCAGGAGACCATTGCTGAGCTGGACATCATACCCGAGAAAATGCAGAGGGTGCTGAAACAGAATGACAAGATAAAAGACATTGCCAGACTCTTCACCTACGCCCACAATTTTCTGTATCTGGGCCGAGGCGTAAACTATCCAGTAGCACTGGAAGGCGCCTTGAAACTGAAAGAGATAAGCTACATACATGCCGAGGGTTACCCCGCCGCCGAAATGAAACACGGGCCAATAGCACTGGTGGACAAGGATATGCCTATCGTGTTCATCGCCACTCATCATCAGCTTTACCATAAGATTATCAGCAACATGGAGGAGATTCGCTCCCGAAACGGCCGCATATTGGCCATCGTGACCGAAGGCGACGAGGAGGTGCGCAAGATTGCAGATGCTGTGATTGAGATACCACAGACACTGAACGATTTGGCACCGCTGCTGAGTGTCATTCCTTTGCAGTTGCTGGCCTACCATGTGGCTGTGGCCAAAGGACTGAATGTGGATATGCCACGCAACCTCGCCAAGAGCGTAACAGTGGAATAAAAACGATTTTGTAAAAACAATAGCGGGGGCTGCTCCATTGGGGCAGCCCTCGCTGTTGCTATGGCCACTACAAACACGAATGGCAGACCACAAAAAAGGACTGATTGTCGCACGACAACCAGTCCCCTATTGAACTGAAATAATAATATATATAAGAATTTACTGAATAAACAGCATCTCACGATACTTTGGCAGCGTCCACATCTCATCTTCGACAATTTCTTCCAGCTTGTCAATGTGCTTGCGGATGTCCTCCATCAGTGGAGCTACCGTGTCGTGATAGGCCACCGCTTTGGTGCGAGGGTCTTCTATCCGGTTGGCCACTTTTCGGTTCTCCACCAGCAGTTTGACGTTGGTAGAAATGTAGTTGGTATGTTCCGAAATTTGCTCTATCAGATCCATGTTGTTCTTCGACAATTCGGCTGCACGTTCAGCAGGAAATATCTGTCTCAATTTGTTCACATTGTCAACCAGCATACTCTGATACTTGGTAGCCATCGGTATGATATGATTCAGCGAAAGGTCGCCAAAGACACGGGCCTCAATCTGTATTTTCTTGATGTAAGTTTCCCATTTAATCTCGTTGCGGGCCTCCAGCTCCTTTTTGTTCATGACGCGCATCGACTCAAACATCTTCACGCTGTCAGGCGCCAGATACTGGTCAAACACGACAGGACAGCTGCTTTCGCAATCCAGTCCGCGTTTTTTGGCCTCAGCCTGCCATTCATCAGAATAGCCATTACCATCAAAACGGATAGGCTTGCAGGTCTTGATATCCTCACGCAGCACATCCAGCAAGGCAGTTTCTTTAGCCTCGCCCTTCTTCATCAGGGCATCCACCCTCGTCTTGAAGTTGGTGAGAGCCTCGGCCATGGCCGTGTTGAGCGCAATCATGGCAGGGGCACAGTTGGCCTCTGAGCCCACCGCACGGAATTCAAAACGATTGCCCGTGAAGGCAAAAGGTGAGGTGCGGTTTCGGTCGGTATTATCAACCACCAATTCTGGAATCTGTGGCACATCCAGTTTCATGCCCTGTTTGCCTCCCAGCTTGATAAGTTCATCTTTGGTAGTGTTTTCCAAATGGTCGAGCAAGGTGCTCAACTGTGAGCCCAAGAAAGAAGATATGATGGCAGGAGGGGCCTCATTGGCACCCAGACGATGGGCATTGGTGGCGCTCATGATGGAGGCTTTGAGCAAGCCATTATGCTTGTAAACGGCCATCAGAGACTCCACTATGAATGTGACAAAGCGTAAGTTCTCCTCGGGAGTCTTGCCTGGGCCATGCAGCAGCACGCCCGTATCGGTAGTAAGCGACCAGTTGTTATGCTTGCCCGAACCGTTGATGCCGGCAAACGGTTTTTCGTGAAGCAGACAACGGAATCCATGTTTACGGGCAATCCGGCGCATCAGCGACATCAGCAGCATATTATGGTCAACGGCCAGGTTGCATTCCTCAAAAATAGGGGCCAATTCAAACTGATTGGGAGCCACCTCGTTATGGCGCGTCTTACAAGGGATTCCCAGTTCCAGAGCCTGAATCTCCAGGTCACGCATAAAGGCGGCTACCCGTTCAGGTATGGCACCAAAATAATGGTCATCCATCTGCTGATTTTTGGCAGATTCGTGACCCATGAGCGTGCGGCCTGTCATCACAAGGTCGGGACGTACAGCAAAGAGGTCTTCATCAACAAGAAAATACTCTTGTTCCCAGCCCAGATTGGCGGTCACTTTCTTCACTTCGGGATAAAAGAAATGGCAGACTTCAGTGGCAGCACGGTCAACGGCAGCCAAGGCTTTCTTCAGCGGTGCCTTGTAGTCGAGAGCCTCACCCGTATATGACACAAACACAGTGGGTATCATCAGCGTATCGCCAACAACAAAGACTGGAGAAGTAGGGTCCCAAGCCGAATAGCCACGGGCCTCAAAGGTGGAACGGATACCTCCGCTCGGGAAGGAGGAGGCATCAGGTTCCTGCTGCACAAGTTCCTTACCCGTAAATTCCTCTATCATGCCACCCTTCCAGTCGTGTTCCATAAAGGAGTCGTGCTTTTCGGCAGTACCACCCGTCAATGGCTGAAACCAATGGGTGCAATGAGTCACACCAAACTGCATAGCCCAAGTCTTCATGCCATCGGCCACCTCATCGGCTATGTTGCGGTCGAGCGGGGCGCCATTCTCAATGACGTCCATCATCTTATTATAAACTTTCAGTGGGAGATACTTAAACATCTTCTGCTTATTGAAGACGTATTTGGCGAAATAGTCCGAGGGGCGTTCAGCAGGAGTCGCAACTTCTGCTGCTTTCTTTCGGAAGGCCTCTTCCACCACTTTAAATCTTAATGCGGTCATTCTGTATAATTATTTGTTTCTTATCATTCTTTCAGATTAAGCAGTAAGTCTGCCTTTTCCTTACGGATACCTGCCATACGCAAGGGGTAAGTGAGATAAAAGAAAAGCAGGCCGAAAGGCGATACCACATAGAGCACAAAAAAGAGATAATAGACGAACAGCCTTAATCGGAAACGTCTGTCAGGACTGTTGCGGTCGCCAGCCTTTCGGATGAATTTTGCCCAGAATCCAAAAATCCGGTGTCCGGTTTTTTCCACAAACACGAGACTAGGCTTATAAGGTACCGAGCCAGCTGCCACCAATGCCGACTGCAACTGTTCCAAATCATTTTGTTCCAGCGCACTCTGTATCAGTTTTCCAAAACGGGAAGCACCCGCCATGTCAGCATCAGAGACACCAGCTGCGGGCCAAATGCGGGTAGCTGCTTTCTGCTGACGGAACAGCCAACGGAAAATGGTGACAACACTTATCAGATTGGGTGCATAATCTTGCAAAACAATGTGTCCCACATATTGGGCCTCCATACTGACAAGCTGTTTGCGGACCTCTTTCTGAGCCATGGCCCACATATTGCGGCAACCATTGATAGTAACCACAGGACGGTTCTTAAGATAAGTCCGTACCTGCGGAGAGGTCAAAAATGCCTCAATGGGCTGTGAAGGGGAAAGATACCACGATTGGCCAGCCAGAAACACGAGGTCGGCATCCTGCACATCGCTCAGGTCAAACTCCTTGATAGGAGCTGGCATCAGCAGACGCGTTTCGGGGAAAGCCTGAAAAAAGTTCCAATAACTCCACGGGAAGGGGAAAGGCGTAACGGGTTCTATACACTTGTAGACAACTTGATAGCCCGCCTCTGCAAGAGGCTTGCACACATTCTGCGCTATCTGCTGCGCTTGGCCTGTCTGGCTATAATAGAAAACCACTATTTTTTTCATACTGATGACAAAGATACAAAAATTACCTCATTCTGGTATAACGCGTATATTTCTTTGATTTTCCATAATTGGCAAAACAGCCTTGAAATTTTTGTGGAATCTTGATTTCAAGTCCCAGTTCATGTGTACCATAATTACCATGCGACAGACCACCAAAAAAATAATCGTAAGAATAAAACAAAGAAAGGGAAGGAAACAGATTGATGCCCGCCTGCAGCGAGCCCTCATAGGCATAACGATAAGATGCTCCGACGTAAAAAAGATCTGACGGATTCCATTCGTAGTCAAATATATAGTAAAAAAGAACCATTATTTGGTGCTTCCATCTGTCTCTATAATTATAAACATAATAGGATGGGGATAGACGCCACCACTCTGACGTATCAAAATAATAATTGACATATCCCGAATAAAGCGGACTCATTTTTACATTTTCCGTACCCTCCAGCAAGTGATTGACAGAAGCTCCAATTTCAAGATTCTGCAGCAGAACCTCAGCCCCCACCTCGGCATCTGGAGCCGTTCCTTTTTGCAGATCATACGAATCCTCCATATTCTTGGTATTGGCAGGGTCTATCTTCGAGGCATCATACCCACGATTCACCAATCCGCCACCAATACCCAGATTCAGGTAGCTGTCATCACCTATCGGCAACATGAAAGCATAACCTATTTTGGGCTGACGGGTGTATTGATAACCGATATCATCAGAAAGAAAAGATAAAGAAATTTGCGAATGGGCACCCATAAAGAAATATTTGCCATTGGCATAAATGGAACGCGGAGCCCCATCAATACCCGTCCATTGATAACGCCCGCCAATTGTGAATGTAGCTTTCATTATCTCAGGGATATAAGCAGGATTCATATAATTCATTTTCAGTTGTTTATTAGTAAACAACACATCTTCCTGGGCATTGGTTTTCAAAGAGCAAACCAACATTAACAATCCTAACAATCCTATCTTTATTGGCATATCTCTATTATTAACGAACCAATGTTATATATCCCGTTTTGATTCTTTTTCCGCCACCGACATAATAAGTAATGGCATAGAAATAAGTATCGGCAAAAGCGTCCTCTCCATTGTTTTTTTTGCCCTTCCATCCATCTCCGTCATAAATAAGATTGCCTATACGGTCAAAAATCTGGAGATAATAATCAGGCATAAAATCATCTTCCGGTGTCATGGTGTTAGGCACCTTAAAATCAGGATCTGTCTGCAACAATATGGAAGCATCGCCCTCACAGCCGAAGTCATGTCTAACCTTCAGCGTTACCTCTATTGGTAGATTCAGCATCACCAACTTACGGGAATAAGTGTGCTGCTCCAACTTTCCACCCAGAACAGAAGATCCATCACCAAAATTCCAATAAAAAGAATAATGGCCATCAACAGGAGCTGAAGTGATACCCTCCAACTCAATCTCGGTGGTATCCTTATTCAGTTGATACTTTTCTGAATGGATAAGAGGATGAACCAATATCTGAGGAGAAAGGATAGGAATGACTGTTATTGGAATATTCTTTTTCACTTTGCACTGATTTTTATCGACACCCACGAGACTCACCACGGTTGACTGTGACGGAACAAAGGAGAACACATCACCACTGGCAACCGTATCGTTCACTGTCCAAACTGAACGGAATAGATTTTTAGAAGACAGCTGTACATCCGCACCCACACAGACAGCCGTATCGCCCACCACAAGAGGTGACGTAGGGACATAAGTCTGTAGATGAATTCTCACCGTGTCCATACACGCTTTATTCATATTCATTGTGGCAATCAGCAAGACATCACCCGGTTCCTCAATCTCAGCAGAATAAGTGTCTCCATAACCAACTTTTCCTATCTGCAAGTCTTTCCACTCCATAGTGGCATTAGAAGCCGAAGCATGTAGCGTCACCGTATCGTAAGGACAATAAATTTGACTGACATCAGGACAACTGAAATTTTCAGGCTCAATCATGTTTACCTGCAATACATGAGTTGCCTTGCAACCATTGGCATCGGTAACAGCAATAGCATACCTCCCCGAATAGCCAATATTGGCATTCAAATCCAAGCGCTTTTTTTGAGGTTGCAAAAGCCAAAGCGTATCCTCAACTACATTTTTTTGATAACGAGCCAACACATCAGACGTGAACAATTTTGTATTGGCGCAAGTGTCTACCGACAACGACAAAGGAGTCAACCCTTCGGCAATGATTACAGAGACCATACGTTCAGGACCGGCACAGCCTTTCAGCTGCGACAACGATACACGGAACGAATCTTTTTTCCAAAGTACGGCATCGGAATTCACAGATACAGAATCGGCAGGTCGGTCATCTGTGCCATGATACCAATTGACCATTGTTCCCGCGGGCTGTGTACGGAGTGACAAAAGATGCATTCCCGAATTGCGACAGAACACAAAGGAATCGGGTACATCTGGAAGTGACGGATAACGGTCACGTACCACAATCCGCATCTCTACCTCCTTACTCTGGCATACCTTATAATCCAATTTTGCCTTATAAATCTGCGAACCTGCCAAATCGGTAGGAGGAGCAAACGGTGTCGGCAACGAATTGCCATCTTTATCAGACCATTTAACCGAATACTGAGGAGATTGCCATTGAGCAGACAACGGGGCAGCCTTTTCTCCCTTACAGTAAGAGGTATCACTCACCACTGGCAACTCTGCAATGGCAGGCTGGATATTCACAACATAATTTTGCATAGGGCTAAAGCAATGACCCAGCATCTGACGATATTTATAAATATAAGCGCCTTCGGTTTTTGACGAAGGTATCAAAGTTCCATTTTCAGAAGATGTCCGATAACTGTCAGACGGAGAATACCACAACAAACGAGCTGCCGTATCTGCTGGGGTCAATGTCAAGGGTTCTGTCACCGAGTTTTGGCAATAAGAAGTATCTCCTGATGGAATCAGCAAATCTGGCACTCTGTTGACCGCCACGACAAACTGAGTATCAACACTGCAACCAGTGTGAAGAGTACTGTCAAGAACGAATCCTGCTTGCAGTGCTATATGCACAGAATCGGGGACGGTGGTCGAAATCGTTAATGTATCAGAATCGTACACCTTATTCCAAAGATAATATTCAGCTCCCGCCGCACGCAGACGTATATTCCCTCCCGCGCAGACGGACGATGGAGCATCCACTATAAGATGGACAGGCGATGCCACATGCAGCGACAAAGAATCCTGTGCATGACAGTTATTGCTATCAGCATAAACCACAATAAAACGGCCACTTTGTTCTATAGCCGAATAATTTAAATTCTGCAAAGGTACCATTCGCACACACTTATCAACATAGGGAGATGTGCCACCCCGCAAATGCCGCCGGGCATACGATAAAATATCAAGCGTACTGCCAGCACAGATAGAAGTATCACGCAGTCCTGGAATGATAGATGGATGAATCGTCACTCTGACAGGAGAAGGCTTGCTGTGGCAATTACCATTAATGGAAGTCTGCCTTATCTGATAATAAATATTGCCAGATAATTTGGTATCAACCATCACCGAATCCGTATAGAGAGAATCAGGATAAGCAGATTCCAGATTTAGCCATTCGGCCTTACAGCCAACAGCAATAGGCCCCCCTGACAAGAGATGAGAGCCAGTATTTTGGCAGAAGCTGGTATCGCCCGTCAACATTGCTGGCTGTCGGTTAATTGTAAGAGACAGGGTATCAGTAGCCACACATCCATATTGGTCAACTATTGTCACTTGATATTTTCCACTTACCGCCACAGAGTCAGGAGCAGACACCGCCATTCCTCCGCTGTTCACATAGACGGAATCCGCAATCTTAGTCTCACCAACAGCTCCATTCTCCATATTGAAAGTATTGACAGCCAATGACTGCAAATGAACGACTGCGGGTTCACAGACTTGCGGTTGCGGCGGTAAATCAAGTAACGGCAACGGATGCACCGTGGCAACGATGTCGGCAGATTTTCCTAGGCATCCGCTCATCAGATCTTGCAGACGTACACGATACCAATACCTCCGTGCCATTTCGGTATTTATACTGATATGATTTAGCGAGTCTCCACTCTCATCTTCCACAAGGAGAGCATAACGGGAACTGTTGTAATCAATCGGAAGATTCACAATACCAGAATGCAAACACAACGACAATCTTTGACTGTCCAGACGCGCGGGCCGCTCATTAACGACAACTGACTGATACAATGTATCGCGACAAAACGTACCTACCAGAGATGACGTCAGCATCAGCACTGTGTCACAGGTCAAACGGTCGGTGAGTAATTTGCGGTCGGTGCTTAGTGTCATACCTCCCAGACTCCATTCATACCTTATTTGCCGATTATCCCCCACCACATTCAGGTCCAGCGTATCACCTTTGCAAATGGAGGTTGCTCCTGCTATTTTCGATACGGGAGCTGCATGGAATACCAGTATCAAAGAATCTGAAGCCTCACAGCCTGTCAACGCATCTACAACAGTCATAACATATTTTATAGTATCCTGACCTGTCCTAACAACAGAAAGCAAATCAGCCTGATATGCGGGCTTGCCATCAGCAAAAGCCTCATAACTTATATGTGAGCCAGGACGGACATCAATGGAAAAAGCAGAAGCCAGCGTATCCCATACATTCACAGAGGAACCTGCGCAACGTACAATAACACCGTCGGAACCAATGGATGAAACAGATATGGGTGATACGAAAAGAGGCAAAACAGTATCATAATCGCCCACACAGCCAGACTGCTCATTTTGGACAAAGGCATACTGAATCTTATCATTATCTTGCAAAGAGACAGCATATGTATCTCCTTTATGATTTCCATTCCAATATATATGTTCCGACAACGTGTCAGCAGCTGTATTGGTATTCATGGCATGCAACAGATACGGCGGGTTGTTTTTGCAAAAATAAACAGTATCAGTCCCATTGGCTATAATGGGAGCAGAAGGGCGTCCATAAATAGGGACATTTACTGTATCAGCTGCTGAGCAGACACCATCAGCATCGGTAATCAGATATTCATACGCCACTGTATCTCTGTTCTGGTTATAGGTCAGTGCCGCGGCTGCCTCATCAGTCAGCAACGATTTACGGCCTCCATCAAGTTTGGCATATTGCAGTGTCACCCCTTGCAGATTAGGCAGATTGACAGTCGCCAGATTGTGTGACAGATAATTCTTGACTTGCATATCCAGATTCACCACCTCAGGATAACACACTTTTGGCAAATCGGGCATTGCCAGATGCAAAGCTTTGTATAGAGTGACATTTATTGATGTATCCGAAAAACAGCCTGTCATCAAATTAGTCTGACGCACAATATAACGTCTTACATTTTTCTGCGAATAAAGTTTCACAGTATCCGTATTCATAGTGTTCGGCACCGAATCGAGTGACGGGTCAAACCACTGCAGGGAGAGGTTGGACAAAGGATTGGCAGATGACGCACGCACGCTAGCCTGCAATGGTTGCAGACCAGTATGCTGGCAGAAAGTGTCGGAGACCGCATGAGGTGCCAATGGCAAAGAATCGATATGGAAACCAACCCATAGTGTATCAACACACCCACGCACATCAGTAGCTACAAGTCGCAAACGTTCACTGGTCGCCAATTGCAACGAAGTAGAAGATTGCGGCAACGTCATGCCATTCTCTCTAAGCCAGGAATATTGACACTTTCTGTCATGGGGTGTTGGCAACATGATGTCAGCATATTGGCAAGCTGAGATTTCTCCAATAACAGGAAGCGAAGGCAATCCGTTGAATATCAGAGACACGGTATCAGACTGGAAACATCGGCTTACACTATCCAGCACCTCCACCAGATAATGCAACGTATCATTTACATTCTTTCCCTTCTCTGATACCAGTTTACTGATAGAGCCGATATCAGAAGCCCTTGCCGACGGAGTATCGCCATACAGTCTAAAAACCTTATATCCGACTTTGGCAACAGGTATCAGTTTATTACTTATCGTTAGATGACTGGATATGCTGTCGGCCAAATTTACCGCCTCTCCATAACAATGCACAATGCTTTTTAACGGTATATATTCAAAAGTATTCTCCACATTGGCGGTTACCTTTATCTCCGGGCCCACACATTGTGAAATGGTATCTTGCTGACGAACAGAATAGAATAAACGGCCTTCCTTGGCTAGGGAAACAGTATCAGACGGCGTCCAAACCAACTTCGTATTGTTATCTCTGATATCAGTCTTGGCCCCAGTTTGCAGAGTCAGGTTGGCCACATCGTTGGCTGCACATAAATAGAGCGATGAATCATTAACAAGCACAGGCAAATGAGGACGCGGATAAACCACGGCATCAATGCCCACCACTTGACTTCTGCAGCCCGTATTCTTATCAGTCAGCGACACATAGAACAAATTGTTACCATTGGCAGAAATGAAACTGCCGACAGAATCAGACTTGATATATGCCCGGCTGCCTGACACCACACGTCTACCGGCATCGTAATAAGTCGGACGAAATTGTTCTGTACTTAGTTCTGGCATTTCCACCAGCACCGAATCTGCCCCCTCACACAATTCATGTGACACTGACTTTGGTAAGGAACGGACTGAATCGTTTACAATCAGTTGCACATTCAGCCATGGACCTTTGCATCCCATAGGGGTTGTCTGACGGACACAATAATAAGTGGTATCAGGATATTGGAAGTCGGCCACTATGCTATTCTTTTTAACTGTACCGGTAAACAAAACAGAATCACAATCTCCCGCCATTTTGTTTTTTTCGTACCATTCAGTCTGATAATTACGGGCAGGATACCCCAATACAGGGACCGTATCTGATTCATACGGATTTTCACCTTTGCAATAGTTCAAAGAGAACAGTGTCTCGTTAATAGAGATGATTTTTGTGGTATCGCCAATCTTGGGATATGTATTGATACTATTGTCAACAATCACTCTGAATGTATCCGCATCACTCACGCAGCTATTGCTGTCGACTCTGACCACCGAATAAAACCGGATATTGGCCCGTGAGGTATTTGTCTGTGGGTCAGATTGCGGAATCTGCGCATATTGGTCAGAATAGAACTGATTGTATGGCAAGGCTGCACCCTCCTCATACCAGAACCATTTGGAGCCAGCATTTAGATTTTTTTCCTGAATACTGACAAAATCATTCAAATTGGCCGATGCCAAATCTCCCATACAATAAAGCACAGAATCGACATTGCCAATAAAAGACGGTGGAGTGCGGTCATAGCAAACAGTCTTGACACATATCAGAGAGCCGGCGCCAGGACATTGCCAGATAGGGGTCACATTCTGTACCACAAAACGGGACATTCTATATCCAGCCTTTCCACAATCGCTGCTATCGTCAATAGCTGTCAGCAAGTTTGACAACATTAGCGTATCGGCAGCCAAAGATTTCTGAATATTTGTCTCGGTATTGTTGGTTATATCTTCGTATTTATAAAAACGCAGCTTATCCACATCAGCCAATCCCGGATTCTCTTTTTTCAGGAATTTCAATACATCAGTGGTAGTCAGCTTATAATATTGGCAAATGGTCATTGTATCGGACTTTATTGAGTCGGCCTTGGGATGGATTGTGATAGCCACAGTGTCAAACTTACTCTCACATCTATCCAAATAATATGACGCAGTATATAGTCTGACTCCTGCCGTATCTTTCGGCACTGCGACGGAGTCTCCATCGCCTATCAGCGACAAAGATGCCAAAGAATCTTTGGTCATGGCATACCACCTTACGGCATAGTTCTGCACAGACAAATCTTTTATGACTTTCAGATGCAGAGAATCTTCAGGAATAACATTTTCACAAAAATCGGTCAAGGACTTGTCTATCTGCGGTTTCTTGTCAATCTTAAAATCAGCCACCTTGACAAACAGCAGTGCAGAATCGCTTAAACAGTTTTTTCCAAAACTCTTTTGACGAATCAATACCTTGGACGTACCAGGAACAGATGTTCTGATTATGCTGTCGGTGGTAAACTGCCATTGAGGAGCCAATGCATACGAACGATCAACCAACAGATTGGAATGACGGACGCCAACCGTATCCACAATATCGGCCAGCACATCATACTCATTTTTTCCTTTCAGCACCGTCAGTGGCTTCGGCTCTGCATCCTTGCACAAAAAAACAGTATCGCCATCAGCAAGTGTATCATTCTGATATACAAGCAGAGGAGCATTAATCTTACTTTTATGGAAATGTACGGAAATGAACCCGCTGCACGATGTAGCCCCATTACCTGAAGTCCATGGTGAATTAAAATACAAATAGGCGGTGGTATCATCCTTTACCGTATACATTTCGTCACTGGCGACATCATTACGGAGAGAAAACGCCTTGCTTTTTTGAAAAAAGAACTGGGTATCTTGCTTGGCATAAAACAAAGTGACATCACTCACCCTCACCTTCATTTGTAAAATAGAATCAATGGTATCAGTGAGCAGTTTCACATCCTGCAATCCGGAACCACACCGCATCAAATCAGCCAATCGGATAGAATCATTGCCAGTAGATATTGACATGCCATCCTGGGCAGAACCGAGGAGTGTCTCCATTTTAGACTTATTCACCCCGTAACGGCTGGCAAATTTAGCAATACTGTCTCTCTTGACTTGAACCCACAAACAAGAATCTGACTTTGCGATAGAATCGATATTCAGTTTGTACTTGTTCTTTAGCATCAATTTAATATCAGATACCGACACCTGTGTGTTTTCACAGAAATAAAGGCTGACAGAATCGGGTAATGCCATACAACGGCCTGTCGCTCTTATTTTTACAGATATTTTATTGTTTGCCTTGTCTTTTACATAGACACCACTACTGCTTACCGTATCATCGGCCAATCCTGAACAAGCGCCCCCAAAACCGCCGGCGCCACCTCCACCCCCGCTACCACCATTACCACCAAGGGCATTTTCACATTCATATTTTCCCCAATTCGTTCCTCGCTCTCCTGTCCCCTCAATGATAGAACTCTGTCCAGATTCAGCTCCATTAACATCCATTTCAGGCTGAGGAACGATAGTGGCGGAATTTCCAGCCACTTTTGTATTCTTTTCATATACCCAGCTATTTGCCTTCTTTGTTTTGATTTTCAGCTGAATAGTAATAGCATCTGCCCCTGACAACGTTCGGGGTATTTCTATATCAGGAAAAGCCAAGGTTATGAGGGCATTTTTAAGATGCGAAGGATCTATAGCCGCCAACGCCTGATTGTCCTTGTCCAGTTTTGCCAAATATTCATTGACTGCTGAAAGCAATCCGGCCTTAGCCATAGACGAGACTCTAGGATTGACTGAAATAAGATTACCTAAATACTGTTCCGACGACGCACCGTCCTTGATATTCAGACGGACTGTACTATTCCCACTTATTCTTACCTGTGAATCAAATAAAAAGGAAATACCTGTTATGGAATCAATATACTCCGACAATGGGATATTAATCTTAATCCCATTCAGATTTTCCTTATTGTTGCCAGCCGTCACATACAGATTAAGAGGAATTTCATCGCCAGGTGTCACGTCTGGTTTTGGACTTTCCATTTCCAAATTCACTTGTGGCACATCGGGAGCCCCCGTCTCCACCACTGCATTGGTCAGATAGTGGAACTCATTGATAGGCAGAAACGCCACATTGAATGAGGAATCATTTTTATTAATATAATCGTATTTACCAGGGTCAAGCACCGACATATGGAGGTCATAGCCTCGGGTATATGGTACATCTTCCGTTACAGCACAGGTTCCCTTATAGGAGCAATATATGCTATTGGAAAGCGGGTCAGAATCGACAACGCCTCCACTGCCCACAGTCCTAATAGCCTTAGGTGAATCCTTACGGAATGAAGTTTCCGTGAGAATCAAATCTTTGTTACTTAACAATTCGCCATTATAGATATTGGCGTAACTGCCAAACATGGAGAAACCCATGGTAATGGTATCATTCAGCAAATAAGGACTGGCATTCCCAAATTTGAAATTGCAAAGCAGAGCCTTGTTTTCACCGCCATTTGTATTTGATATGCCCAATGCATCACAGTCATATACCATAATATTACGTTTTGACAATGACTTGTGTTCATACACTATAGATAGCGACCAGCCCGAAAAAAGACCGTCAGTACCAAAAGGGAGCAATTCGGACACCACGTTCGCCACATATATTCGATGTAGGGAATTAAAGTTAAGAACCGATTTGCTTATCAGCCCATTCAGCAATTCGGTAACATCCGCATGACAATTATAGAAGCCATCGCTCACACTATTGCTTATAATCTGATTATTGGTCACATCAGCAGGTACCAGATAATAACCGGAACAGGACGGAAGCGATGTAGACAAGTCGTTGCCTCCGCCATCCGTAAATTTTACATATACCTGTTCCTTGTTTCCCAGAGTTACTCCTTTGTTTATTCGTCCCGCCCAATTAAGCCGAGCACTCAATATACGAACAGAATCGCACGTTGGATCCGGATTTGGAATACAAAAACTGGCATAGTTGACATTGGTTATTGTTATAGGAGTAGATGTGAGCGATTCGACAGAGGTGTAAGATAGTGCCTGATTGTTAACAGGGTAATTCAGTATATGCTTCAGTTCTTTCTTTTCTTCTTCGAGCGAAGTATGATTATCTACAGCCAACTCTGTATTGGTATTGCCTATCAACAAACAAGACCCATTGGTGGTTTTGGAAAATACGGGTACAAAATCGGTAGCCTGCAACGATTGGGCCATCAATACAATAATCAACACTATCCCATGAAAAAAGAATTTCATCACATTTATACTTTAAATAACAAATAAAAACAAATACAAAAAGCGTGCCATATCATTTAAACATCTATAAATAAATCGATTTCATACAACAAATCAAGGTTAGATAGAGATAAACAGACTTGCATATCCACAAAAAAAAAATGATTGCCGCATACACGACAATCATTTATATCAAAATCAACGGCAAAGATGCCGATTGCAATTAATCACATCAATGGAACAAGCCTTTCATGATGAGGTCGGTGGCTCCACAATTTTTAGCCACGAATTCCTTGGCAACAGCCGAAGTGTCTGCCAGCCGCAAAGAGGATGAATCGAACATTGAATCGAGCACTTTTGCAAGGTCTGCACTGCTGTTGATAGAGAAAGCTCCTCCTGCCTTTTCCATCTCCACCGCCTCACGAAAGTTATGGTAATTAGGACCGAAAATGACGGGCATACCATAAACGGCGGGCTCCAGAATATTGTGGATGCCAACACCAAATCCGCCACCGATATAAGCCAACTCGCCATATCGGTAAACGCTTGACAGATAGCCGATGCCATCAATGATAAGGCAATCGGTCTGGGCGGCATCCTCCTCACTGGCACCCGTATAGCGGATATACGGACGTTTCAGTTTCCCTATTATCTCCTGTATATGAGCCTCATCCACCTCGTGAGGGGCGAGTATCATCTTGAAAGAATGGCTGTTGAAATAGTCAATGAGCAAATCTTCATCCTTGGGCCAACTGCTACCTGCCACCAGCACGGGGGCAGATTCTCCCTTGAAAGCTTTTACCACTGGCAGGTCCTTGGCACTCTGGGCTATGGCCAGCACACGGTCAAAACGGGTGTCACCAGCCACGCTCACCTCGCTGATGCCGATACCTTTGAGCAGACTCACAGAGTCATCATCCTGCACAAAGAGATGGGAAAAATTGTGCAGCACCTTACGATACCATCCGCCATACCACTTGAAAAACAGCTGCGACGGACGAAAGATGGCCGACACTAGATAGGTCGGTACGTTCGCCTGCTTGAGGTCGTCAAGATAGTTGCACCAGAACTCATATTTGACAAAAACAGCCATGACCGGATGAACCATATCGACGAACCGACGGGCATTGCCTGGTGTGTCCATTGGCAAATAACAAACAATATCGGCCTTGTCATAATTCTTGCGGACCTCATATCCGGAAGGCGAAAAAAAGGTAAGAATAATCTTGTAGTCGGGGTGCTCACATTTGATGCGTTCCATCAGCGGACGGCCCTGTTCGAACTCACCCAGCGAAGCCACATGAAACCAGATATATCTGGCCGATGGGTCTATTTTGGATTGCAACGTGGCAAACTGGTTTTTGCGGCCTTTGGCAAACAACGCTGCCTTCTCGTTAAAATTGGCGGCAATCCAGACCAGTAAATTGTAAATATAAATGCCTAAGTTGTAAAGCAATCTCATTGCAGAAAAAAATAAAATCCTTGGTAAAAGAAATGTCAAAAGAAAGAGCAATAATAGGCGCACACCTATTTGATGACGGCAAGCGCAGCCTTCACACGGGCAATGGTCTCCTCTTTGCCCAGAATGGCAGTAACGTCAAACATCTGCGGGCCTTTGGCCGCGCCGACGATGGTGATGCGGAACGAGTTCATCACGGTGCCCGTGTTGTAGCCCTTCGCCTCAATCCAGTCCATCACTATTTTTTCGGTACCTTCAATATCAAAATTGGAAATGGGAGCCAGCACTTCCACAAGTTCGGTCAGCAATGCCGGACTTTCAGGTTTCCAACGCTTTTTGAGCGACTTCTCGTCATACGATGTAGGACGTTCAAAAAAGAAGCTGGATTGTTCCCAAAGGTCAGCAGGAAAATTGATACGGCTCTTGACCAGCGCTACTATCTTGAGCGCCTTGTCTCGGTCGCACGCAATGCCTTTCTGCTGCAACATCGGCAGATAGTATTGATCCGTCAGCTCCTCATCCTGCATATTGATAAGGTACTCATGATTGTACCATTTAGCCTTCTCGTAATCGAAACGGGCACCCGACTTGCTGACATGCTCAAACGAGAAGAGGTCAATCATCTCCTGCATGGTAAACAGGTCACGGTCCAGTCCTGGATTCCAGCCTAGCAGAGCCAAGAAGTTGATGATGGCCTCTGGCAGATAGCCGGCTTCACGATAGCCCGAAGAGACATCTCCCGTCTTGGGGTCCACCCAGCGGAGCGGGAATACGGGGAAGCCGAGACGGTCGCCATCTCGCTTGCTCAGCTTGCCATTACCCTCAGGCTTGAGCAGCAAAGGCAGATGTGCAAACTGCGGCATGGTGTCGGCCCAACCGAAATAACGGTAAAGCAGTACATGGAGCGGAGCCGATGGCAACCACTCTTCGCCACGTATCACATGGGTAATTTCCATCAGATGGTCGTCCACAATATTGGCCAAATGATAGGTAGGAAGTTCATCAGCGGCCTTGTATAGAACCTTGTCATCCAATATGTTGGAGTTGATAACCACTTTGCCACGCACCAGGTCGTCCACTTCTATGTTTTCATCAGGCTCCACCTTGATACGCACCACATACTTTTCGCCTGCGGCAATACGCTGGTCCACCTCTTCCTTGCTGAGAGTGAGCGAGTTTTTGCCTTGCTGACGGGTACGGGCATCATATTGGAAGTTGGGAGTGGCGGCACGCATGGCCTCCAGCTCCTCTGGGGTATCAAAAGCATAATAGGCATGACCCGAATCGAGCAACTGCTGCACATATTTCTTGTAGATTTCGCGACGTTCGCTCTGACGGTAAGGAGCATGCGGACCTCCAATGCCTACACCCTCGTCAAACTTGATGCCCAGCCACTTGAACGATTCGATGATGTAATCTTCGGCTCCTGGCACAAAACGGTTGGAGTCGGTATCCTCGATTCTCAACAGAATCTCGCCACCATTCTTCTTGGCGAACAAGTAGTTGTACAATGCGGTACGGACCCCTCCTATATGAAGGGCTCCTGTAGGACTTGGTGCAAAGCGCACACGAACTTTTCTATCTGACATGATGCTGAATGATATTATTCTGCAAATTTAAGATTTTACACGCTAACTGCCAAAGAAAAATGCAGGCCGACCTGCATGACTGGGTGCTCACAGATCCTTGGAGTAGCAGCGGCGACGGATATATGGTTCCTTATCATAATGGTTCCACACCCCTACCGCCTGCACATTGCTCTCCAGCTGCTGGTTGGAGATGGCCACCTTGACGTGGTTGCGAATGTAGGCCTTGTTCATCTCCACATAGTAGAGAGAATGGATGCCACGCTTCTGCCAATCAGGATGAACTCCATTGAGATACAAGTCTATAGCATCGGTTTTGTGCAAAGCCCGCAATATATGGATAAAGCCGAAAGGGAACAATTTGCCCTTGGCTTTTTGGAACGCCTCCGACAAAGTAGGCATACTCACGCCAAAAGCCACCACATTATCTTTTTCATCGACCACAAAGCAGATAAAATCAGGATTGACAAATGAGAAATACTGCTTTATCAGGCTGGCAATCTCCCGCTCTGTCAGTTGTGAATAGCCATATAGCCCGGCAAAAGCCGCATTGAGGGTGTGAAAGAACGACTCAGCATAAGGCAATATATCCTTGGAATGCTTAAAAGTAAGCACCCGCAGATTGTACTTTTCAGCAATAAGTTTGTTGATGCGTTCCATCTTTTCGGGCACAGGCTGCGAAGCGTTAAACTTGAATTGCAACCAATCTTCTTCGCGGTGGTAACCAAGGGTCTCCAGATGCTGCGGATAATAGGGATAATTGTATATATTGGAGATGGTAGGCAGTTTGTCAAAACCCTCAACCAGCATACCTTCATTATCCATATCGTTAAAGCCGAGCGGACCGGTAATGGCCGACATTCCCTTGCTGCGACCCCATTCCTCTACAGCCCCAAGCAGAGCCTGAGCCACCTCCACATCGTCCACGAAGTCAATCCAGCCGAAACGCACTTTCTTGCCCCATTTTTCGTTGGCCAAATGGTTGATGATTCCGGCAATGCGTCCTGCCAGTTTGCCATCCTTATAGGCCAGCCAATATTCTGCATCACAATGTTCAAAAGCGGGATTAGTGTTCTTGTCCAGTGTATCAAATTCGGAGCTGTTAAGTGGTGGCACCCAGAAATCATTTCCCTTGAAAAGGTCGAAAGGAAAATGGATAAATGTTTTCAGTTGGCTCTTTGTCTCAACTTTTTTCAGTTCTATCATTTTTGCTAATGTGTTTTTTCTGATGAAAATTTTCGCGCGGCAAGTTAACAATAAAATCCGACTTGGCCGCAGACAAATATCGCTTTTTATGTATCAAGAGGAAACATAA
>OBMA010000515.1_pt1 | contig 23076 bp, 27 predicted proteins | sample 1539141 | NCBI WGS metagenome assembly OBMA01 (sample SAMEA3991484, study PRJEB22521) | metagenome | biome: anthropogenic terrestrial biome; feature: sewage plant; material: raw primary sludge | place: Sweden | collected 2012-09-26
ATGGGCTGCCATCGACCTAGAAGCAGGCGAATGGCGATACACCGCCAGCAAGACCATTCCCGCCCCGCCAAGGGGGCTGCACGGGGCAAACAGGGTCAGCCTGCTGTAACCCCAGCCTGTGCCGCCACCGCGCTTCTAGCCCCGCCAGCAGAGTGAGCCGCTAGGCGGCAAGGCATTGGACGGCATAGAACGCTATTGGGTCTATTTGGTCTTACCTGTTGGCGTAAGAAATGAACAAACACACAATCAGCCGGTTTTACGCATTAGACGGCAGCGGGTCACATGAGGTGCAGGAGGGGCTTATGCCAGCCAGCACGCCAACGCCATTTCTCGCCGTGCCCTGCACCAAGCGGCCACAATGGCACGAGGCATCAAAGCCGCCTGCCGCCTTGTTACCGAAAGCCACAACAACGGCAACACCCCACCCCATGTTTTCGACTTGGTTCACCTGCTAGAAGCCCAAACCAAACAAGTCGCCTGCCTGATTGCCGTCAGCCAGCACGCCCTAGAATCCGCCGATAACAGCGTTCAATAGCTGGAAGCCGTCCTATTCGCCGCCTCCTTTTCCGTCGTCGTAGAAGGGAGTGCAGCATGACCACCCCCCTCGACACCCGCCAATTCACCGCCCAAGTCAAAAACCACGCCGCAGGGCAAGCCGCAGGGCAATGGCACAGCATCTTGCCGCGGATTTACCTCACCCAAGCCGCAAAGCCGACCTAACCGACGGCAACGGCAAACGCCTCGCCTGCAAAAAGCTGGCAACCGTCAGAGAGAACGCCACACGCGGCACAGCCGTGCGGCTTTACCCCATCGGCGAGGATAGCAAGCTTGCCCTCACCGAAGGCATCGAAACCGGCCTAGCCGTCAACCTCATGACCGCCCTGCCCGTGTGGGCGTGCGTTTCTGCCTTTGGCTTAGAGCATGTGGTATTGCCAGAAGAGGCGCGAGAATTCTGGATTTTCGCCGACTAATGACGTAAGCGAAACCGGACAACGTGCCGCCCAACGCCTCGCCCGCCGCCTACGGCAAGAGGGGCGAAACGTAAGGGTACGCATCCCTTCCACCGCAGGGCAAGACTGGCTGGACGTACTCAACCAGTCCACAACAAACCAGCCAGAAGCGGCAGCAGCATGACCCAAGCCAGCCGAACAAAGCCAGTCAGTGACTACGCCAAAGCCGCCGCCGCCGCCAACGACCTGCCCGACCTGCCCACCAGTAGAGGGGAATAAAAGCCAAGACTGCAGCGATTGTGCTTTTTTTGGACATTTCGCCTTGGCTGACCCCTCGTTCGCGAGACTTTCAACACGTTCTAACGCAAAAAAGGGGGCAATCAGCCCTCTCTACCGCCGTCGCAACCAGAGCACACCCCACACCAGCAGCCCCGCCACCAGAACCAAGGGCAGCAGGCGAAGAAACACCCGCACCGCCACCAGCCCTGCACCCAGTAGCAGGGTCAAAAACACCACGGCCAGCCCAACGACCCAAATCACCCCAAGCTGTTTGAACATCGCGCCTTGCCTCCTATTTGAGAACCGTGCGGAGACTTATTTGCCAGTTCGACTGGCAGCAGCGGCCAGTGCCCGACGAATAGCAGGCAGGGCGGCTTGAGTGGCTTTTTCGCCCTCAAGAATGGCACGGTGCCGCTGGTCGAAATCCGCCGAGCCGAGTTGCTGGGTGTTGGGTCGAATCACCACCTCCGCCCGCGCCAACTCGGCTTCACTCAGCTTTTGCCCCATGATATTCAGGCTCTGGTCGAGCACCGACAGCGTGCTATCTGGCGCAACTCCACTGAGCTTGGTCGAAATATCCACCGCAATCACCACCTCCGCCCCCATCTCACGGGCAGCTAGCACCGGCACAGGGCTGGTGATGCCGCCATCCACAAAGCGGCGTGTTCCTATTTTAACCGGCTGAAACACCCCAGGTACCGCCGCTGAAGCCCGCACCGCCTGCCCCGTATTGCCTCGGCGGAACACCACCCGCTGACCGGTGGCAAGGTCTGCCGTCACCGCCGCAAAGGGGCGCGTCAGCTTCTCAATCGGGCGATGGCCGACCTGCTGGTTAATATAGCCCTCTAGCCGTTCCCCCTTTAGCACCCCCGCGTTGGGCAACACCCAATCAGTGATCGAAGACTGGTCCAGCGTCAACGCCATTTCTTGCAGCTGAAAGCCCGAAAACCCTGCGGCGTATAAGCTCCCCACCACCGCCCCTGCACTGGTGCCCGCCACAAAATCAGGGGTCAAGCCGTGGGCTTCCAACACTTTAATCACCCCAACATGGGCAAACCCTTTGGCCGCCCCGCCGCCCAAAGCCAAGCCAATCCGCACTTTTTTCGGGGGTGCAGCAGGGGCGGTGGCAGAAGGGCTAGAAAGCGGCAGACCCGCACACGCCGCCAAGGTCAGTGCCGTTGCCAACACGGTAAAACGGTGAAAAACAGTCATCGGGGAAACTTTCTTTGTGGGCGGCAGGCACAGGCCTCGCCACCAAATGACGCTGGCGGCTGCCCCACAGGGAAACAGCCGCCAGCGTTACGATTGCTAGCGCGTAAACAGATTCTCAGTATCAAACGCGGTCAGGCAATCGCCACGGGTTGCAAGCCGCTCAAGACCAAGTTCCACGAGCCATCAATATGCCCAACCAAAAACACTTCTTGCGGGCCGGTCACGCCATCGGTGATTTGGGTGACGCCGGTATCGTTATTAATCAGCCACATGTCCGCACCGTTCCGAATATCGGCGGTAATCAAGACAAATTTGCCGGTTTGGGTCGGGTTTAAAAAGGGCGTATTAGCCGTGTTAAAGAGGGCGGCGACATCCACCGCCGTCGCAGCACGCGGCAGGGTGGCCGTCCCCGTGCCGGTCGTCCACTTGCCATTGTTTTCAATCAGCTTGGTGTCGCCATTGCTCAAAGCCACGGCGGCGGTGCTGGTGGCCAATACCACGCCAGCACCGGTGGTGGGCGTGGCGGCGGTCGTGGTGGTGCCGTTTTTATTCAACAAAAACGTGGTGTCGAGCTTATCCGCCCCATTGCCAAAGTCGGTAATGCTGACAAAACTGTTGCCGCTGATATACGCCGTGCTAGGGGCAAAAACAAAGGTATCGCTCCCCGCTCCACCGGTCAGCACATCGCGCCCCGTCGTGGCGGTGAGCTTGTCACTGCCTGCCCCACCGACCAACACATCGTTACCGGTACCCCCCACCGCCACGCTGTCAGCGGTGCCCGCGTAAAACTCATTGCCCTGCGCTGCCCGTCCGGTAAAGGTGATTTTGCCTTTGTCGGTCATACCGCGTGCATCCAGCCCATACACCCCCGAAGTCAACGCGCTGTTGAATGTGGTGACTGCGCTCGTCAGCCCCCCATTGCTGCTATACAACGCCTTAAAGTCTGCCACCCCCCCTAGGGTGAACTTGTTGTCCGCGAGGTTAAACACGAGGTCAGGCGCCATTTCACCGGACAAGCTCAGCAGGGAGCCATTCAACGCAAACGAGGGTTTGCCGCCAGTAGGGGACACGCCTGCGGCTTTCATCGCAAGGTTAATCACCGCGTCCAAGCCCGAGGGGGCGGTGGTCAGCTCAATACTGCTGGCTTCTCTTTGGGCAGCGGCAAGGTAAATCAAGGCCGGCGGAATTTTGCTTGCGGAATAGAACAAATTTGATTCGGCGGCGGCGGCAACGAGGCCACCCCGTGTCATGGTATTCGTATTCAGTGCCGTCACGTAATAGGCTAAGTCTACGGTAGCAATGGAACGCCCCTGTGTGAGCTGCTGATACAGCGTATCCACAAAATCTTGGTTACTTTTAGCACCATCGCTGCTCAACGCGTAACCCGGCATACCCAACCCGATCGTCGCCAAACTCGCCAAGCTGGCACCGGCGCGCATCGACTCCATGGCGGCGTTATACAAAATAGGGTCAGGCGCACGCCCAAACAACAGAAAAAACAGTGTAGCGACTTCATCGGCGGGACCCGCCACACGACTAGGTGAGTCGTAAATCCCCCGCAGCGTCTCACTGAGGGTGGCCACATTGGTGTCTACCCGCTGTGCCAAAACCGCCAATTGGCTGTCTGCCGGCTGGGCAAGGGTGAGGATTTTGTAGAAATTTTTAATCAGGGTTTGATTGGCACTGACAGTGGTGGTGGTGGCCATAAGCACTCCTAAACGTAATTTTTATGGTGCTCAACATAACGGGGAAGGACGTATCCCGTCAATTTTGCAACATAGACACACGCCCGCCCCCTGCAGCCTCAGAACCTGTTCAAAATCTGCGAGACTCGGGTGAGCCGGTGTTTGCTAGCATTCCCCTCCCGTGGAGGGGTGGGGTGCTTGCCTTTTGGGCTGGATTTTAGCTTTTTCTGCCTCGCCAGCTACTACCCCGTCCGGCTTTGCCGTCGCCCCCACCCGTAGAGGGGGATAAAAGCCAAGACCGCAGCGATTGCGCTTTTTCGGGGCATTTCGCCTTGGCAACCCCTGTGCCATTGAGACTTTGAACAGGCTCTCAAAAATAATACCGCGCTGTTGCCTGCACCGATTGCTTCGCCGCCATCGCACCGTAGACTGTCAGCGGGACTCCCAATTGCCGTTGCCACTGTACCGCCCATTCCGTTTTGCCCATCGCGATACGGCTTTCTAGCCACACTTGGCGGCTCTGGTCGATGCCATCTTGGCGCAGCATCAGCGTCAGGTCATGCTGGGGCAGCCCACAGTCTTGCCAGCGGGCATAGACCATCGCAGCACGACGTGTCGTCAGCCCTTGCATCTGCCCCACCCATTGCCGATAAGCCCCGTAGGCGGCTGGCGTGGTTTGCAGCCCCAACCAGTCCGTGGCCGTGGGAGCCGCGCTGCTGGTCTGGTATTCCGCCGTAAGGCTCAGCTTATTGGGGAAGGTATGCGTCACCCCGCCGGCAAACTGTTGCCGCCACGCCAAAGGGGCATCGGTCAGGTGAGCCGCACGGTCTAACTGGCTGCGGTCGCGCCCACCGGCATATTCGCCGTAGAGCACTGTTGCCGACCCGAGCAAAAAACTCAGGTTAAGCCCTAACTGCGGCGACTGCCCTTCGCCCCCCGACAACGACCATTGTGGGTTGAACAGCGGGTGGGGTGCGTGGCTAAACTGCACCAGCCAACGCGAAGCAGGATTGCTGCTCCCCCAATCAGGGCTGAAGGCAGAAGCGGTGCGTGGTGCATCACCCAACTGAGGTGCGTAAGCGGCGCTCAGTGCCCCACCCGTCCAAAACCACTGCCCCCGCAGCGTAACCACCCCCAGCCGATTGGCGCGGAGCGTGTTGGGGTCTAGCGTGCCGAGGTGCTGTTGCCCGTCGGCCTTAAAACTATCGCTGGGGTTGTAGCCGAGGGCTAAGCCTTGGCGTAGGTTGACCCGCCCAAGGTCAAATACGGACGAGGCAGAAGGCCGCCAGCTTACAAAAGCCTCGCGCAGCGCGTGCGCGGTCTGGCTGCCCTGTGCGGCAGAATCGAAGGTGAGCCGGTCACTCCACTGCAGCTGCCATGCAGGGGTGAGGGTCTGTTGCCAACGGAGGTCTAGCCCCACGCCGTGATGGCTTGCCGTCGTAGCAGGGCGCAGGGCGGCACGTTCTACCCACCCCTCCACAAACACCTGCCCCGTTTGCGAGGGGCGTGACAACAGCGGTGTAGTGTCCGCCAAGGATAAGGCCGCCCCATCGTCAGCCTCCGCATCGGCCCACGCCGCAGCCGACAAGCTAACAAGCAGCCCGCCCACCCCCAGCACACGTCCCCAAACGCCCCACTGCATTCGGTGTGCTGCACGGCTCATTCTGGCGTAAACCGAGGCAGATAATCCCGCTGCAACCAGCTTTCGGGTACATCTTTCCACGCATAGTCACTAAAGCGCATCACGGTCACCCAACTGGGGTCTAGGCCGTCAATAATGACGGTTTCCGTCGGGCGGTCTTGCCCAAGCTGGCGTTGATACTGGCGGTAATAGGCGGTTTTAAGCAGCCGCTCACTGTCGGTATAAAACTTGGCTTTGAGCGGGTGGGCGGTCTTTTGGTCTAGCCATAGCTCAATGTAGGGGTAGGTCACTTCCGGCGTTTTGGCATGGAGGGTCAGTCGGTAGGTCTGATGCGGCTGCCTGTCCCCGTCTTGAATCTTGACTTCCCCACCTAAGCTGGCGCGGTAATCCGCATCCAGATTCACCGTCACCACATCCCCATTCGCCGCTTGCCCCAACAGCCGTTGCTGCGGCGAAATGCGCACGCTGGCTTTGCTGTTCGGGTCAAAAAACCACAGCTCGTTGCCATTTTTGAGCATGAGCTTGCCGGCATCCCGCGCGGGGGCGGCAAAGCGAATCAGGCTACGGAATTGCCCACTGCGGGTCTCTGCCCGTGAATAGACGGTGAGCACACTGCTATCCACCTGCTTGCCCTGCCGATATTCGGTCAGTTCCGTGGTCAGGCTAAAGGGCTTGCTTGGGTTACGAATGGCATCGCTGGCGGCCAACAAAGCTTGGGCATCCGGTGCGGCGCCCGCCACAGGGCTGAACAGCGCAGCCAGCAGCCACGCGGCAAGCAAAAACAAGGGCGGACGGCGGTCAGCCATCCGCAGGGTCAGTAGCTTAGACATGACGCAAAGCCTCCACAATATCGAGCTGTGCCGCACGGCGAGCAGGCCACCATGCCGAGACGGCAGACACCACCAGCAAACCCAGTGCCGTCCATACCAAGGTCAGCGTCTCCCCCCATACCCTGACGGTCAGCGGAACGGGTTCAGAATTACCAGGGGGTAACCACGTCAGCCCACTGTGATTGACCGCCCATGCCAAGCCTAAGGCCAAGCCCACCCCCAGCACCGCACCGGCCACGCCCAGCACCAGCCCTTCGCATACAAACAAGCGGCGAATCCCCTGACGGCGCAAACCCATTGCCCTTAAGGTGCCAATTTCAACCGTGCGTTCAACCACTGCCATGCTCATGGTGTTGCTGACGGTAAACAGCACAATGCCGCCAATCAGCGCCGCAATAAACCCCAAAATCGCCGAGAACATGCCGGTAATCTGGCCATATTGCGGGTGCAGCGTGGCAAAATCCTGGACCGCCAACGGCCTACCTTTGAAGGTGGTGGCAAACAAAGTCTCTAGCCGTGTGCGCACTAAAGGCATGTCGGCAGTATGTTTAAGCTGCAACACAATGGCCGTGACTTTTGGCGGTGAACGGCCATACACCAAGCGTTGTGCCTGCGCCAAATGCAGCGTAATCGCCATATCGTCGTACTCTTTCACCCCCAGTGTTTCGGCTTTGACCACCTGCAAGGTCGCCACATTTGGCACCCCATGGGCATTGGTCGCCAAGAGCTCAATCTGGGGTGTTGCAGCGGGGGCCAGTGGACGTGTCTCTTGGGCGGATAAGGCCAAAATATCGGCGGGCGCGGCCGTTGGCACCTCGACGGGGGGCTCGCTCACCACAGGGCAAGGCTTGACCTGCAACACTTGGCAGAGCTGCAGCACTCTGGCCACGCCCGCGCCAATGACGGCAGCGTCCTCTGGGCTTCCGGTGAGCGGGGAATGGGTCGGCGTTGCATCCTCGGGAAAGCCGTAGTCATTCCACATTCTCAGACGGTTTTGCCCTGCCACATCCACCCCTGCGCCGATGACGGTGCGCGAAACACCGGCGGCAAAATGCCCCGCAATCCCCCCTATCTGCAGCACCGGTGTCACCACCGTCAGCAAGGGCGCAAGGACGGCATCGGTTTCTAGGATACGCATCAGCTCGGGGGTCTCGTCCAAGCCATAGGCAGCGGGATTGCCTGCGCCAAACACAAAGTAGTCACGGTGTTGAATTTGCAGATGGCCGCTACTGCGGACAAAGCCGGTTTGCAGCCCAAGGTGGATATTGCGGCTGTACCCACTAAACAGCAGCACAGCACACGCCCCCACAATCATGGCCAACAAGGTGGTCAACGAACGGCGGCGGTTGCGATGGACATTACGCAGGGCTAAGGCGAGGGTATTCATGCTGCTCTCCCTTGCCCCAAGCGGTCGGGGTGAGCTTGATGGGGCGTGCACTGTTGGGTGCGTGTAACACGGCCATCACAGATAAAAACCGCGTCATCTGCGGCGGCCAGCACGTCGGGGTCATGTGAAGAGAAGACAAACGACACCTGCATCTCCTGCTGCATTTGCCGCATCAGCGCGAGGATGGACGCGCCGGTCTGGCTATCCAAATTCGCCGTCGGCTCATCGGCCATCACCAAAGCAGGGGCGGTGGCCAAAGCGCGTGCCACGGCGACACGCTGCCGCTGTCCACCAGACAACTGGCCGGGCACATTATCTGCACGGTCAGCCAAGCCCACGGCCTCAAGTAAATGGCGGACACGTCGCCGACGTACCGCCGCAGAAACCCCCGTGAGCCGGAGCGGATATTCAATATTTTCAAATGCGGACAACACGGGAATCAGATTGAAATTTTGGAAGATAAAGCCAATGTGCCGTGCCCTAAAATCCGCCAACGCATCCTCACTCAAGTGCAACACGGCGGCATTCATCACGGTGAGCTCGCCACGGTCTGGGCGGTCTAGGCAGCCGATCACATTCAGCAGGGTGGTTTTGCCACTTCCAGAGGGTCCTGACAGCACCGTAAACCGGCCAGGAGCAAGGTCTAGGGTAATGTCGCTTAAAGCGGGGACATCAATTTCACCCAGCCGGTAGTGTTTATGAACGTGTTGCAAACGGACGAAAGACATAATCGCGCAGACTCAGAAACAAGAATGCACCCAGTGTAGGTCGTGCTTGCTACCCCGCTAAGCCCTCTGCGACCAACGCCAACAGGGGTCGATGAAGGTCAAAAAATAGGGCGTGAGCGGTGGGCTACGCACCACAAACCCGCACGACACGTCGAAACCTTGAGCAAGGGCTAAGTCTGTTAAAATCCCCGCACAACCTGTGGGCAATGCCCCAGCTCTTTATCTCATTCCTTACTGAACCCCCGCCCCCACCGTGAACCAGCTCGTCCTTGACCTCACCCTTCCCCTCGCTCCTGCGTTTGATACGTTTATTGCCGAACGTAATCGCGAGGTCATTGCGGCACTCACCGATACTGTTCGGCGCGAAGGCTCGGTGCATCTATGGGGCGAGGGCGGCAGCGGCAAATCTCATCTACTTAAAGCGTGGGTGGAACATGCCCATGCCTTAGGCCGCGCGGCGATTTATCTGGATGCCCGCGCCGAACGGCTGCCGGACTTTGTCCGTGAAGCCAGCGCCGTGGCGGTTGACCATGTCGATGACCTTGACCCTGACGACCAAATCACCCTGTTTTCGGTGTTTAACGCCCTGCAAGAATCCGGTGGACGGCTGCTGACCGCCGGACGCTTACCCCCCGCCCAATTGGCTTTGCGTCCCGACTTGGCGACGCGCTTGGCTTCGGGCTTGGTGCTGGAGGTCAAACCGCTGTCGGACGAAGACAAGCTGGCGGCCTTGGTGGGTCATGCCAGCGCACGGCAGCTGGCTGTGCCGGACGAAGTGCTGCGCTATCTGCTCACCCACTGGCGGCGTGACCTTGCCAGCCTGACCGATATGCTGGACACCCTAGACCGCTATTCTTTGGCCATGCACCGCCCCATTACCGTGCCCTTGGTTAAGCACATTTTGCAGGCACGGTTGCTGGATTAACGCCGTGTTTACGGCCTCGCCAACCACGGCTCAGCCAAGGCAACAGGCGCAAAAAAGCGGCCTGGGACTTGAGTCCACACCGCCGCTTGGGGGGCACGCCGTCAGCCCCTACTGCCCCGCATATACCACAAAAATCGCAGGCCGTTTGTGCAGGTCTGGCACGCTGGTCGGCCAATCCGCCACACGGCGGCTAATCAGCGTTTTGCTGGGCAAGGTCAGGTCGCAGGCCACGGTTAACAAGGTGCGGGGCTTGAGCGTGCTCCGCAGCAAAGCCAGCATCGCCGTATTGCGATAGGGCGTTTCAATAAAAATCTGCGCCATATCGCGTTCGCGGGATTCGGTCTCAAGACGTTTAAGGCTGGCTTGGCGGTCGGCCTCGTTGACTGGCAGGTAGCCATGGAACGCAAACCGCTGGCCATTACTCCCCGAAGCCATCAACGCCAATAAAATCGACGAAGGGCCAATCAGCGGCTCAATGTCATAGCCCTGTGCATGGGCAAGGCGCACCAGCTTGGCACCAGGGTCGGCCACGGCAGGACACCCCGCTTCGGACATCAAGCCCATATCGTGCCCCGCAGCCAGCGGTGCCAGCAGCGCGGGCAGGTCGGCTTCGGCGGTATGTTCGTTCAGCTCGCACAGGGCAAGCTGCTGCAAGGGCGTGGCCAAATCCAACTGTTTGAGATGTTTACGCGCGGTTTTGGCGGCTTCCACCACAAAATGCTGCACCGTATGCAGCCGTGCGGTTTGGGCGGGGAGTGACCACGCTTCGGGGGGCAGGTCGCCCAAGGGGGTCGGAATCAAAAATAAAGTGGGCATTACAGTATCTCTACGCCTTCTTGGGCCAATAGGGTAATCAGGGCAAACAACGGCAGGCCAATCAGCGCGTTGGGGTCGATGCTGTCGATGCGGGCAATCAGTGCGCCGCCCAAGCCTTCGCTCTTGGCCGCGCCCGCACAGTGCAGCGCGTCCGGTTCTTGGGCAAGGTAGCGGCTGATTTGGGCATCGGTATAGGGGCGCAGGGTGACGGTGGTGGTATCGACCACGGTCTGCTGGCGACCGGTGGCGGCATTCAGCACACACAAGGCAGTATGAAACACCACCGACCGACCGCGCATGGCGGCCAACATGGCGTGGGCGTTTTCTACCGTGTGGGGCTTGCCAAGCTGCTGACCATCCAGCAAGGCCACTTGGTCAGAACCAATCACCAAAGCATCAGGGAAGCGGCTGACCAAGGACTGGGCTTTGAGCACGGCAAGGCGGTTGGCGGTGTCGGCGGCGGATTCGCCTGCCAGCGGGGTTTCGTCGCAAACAGGGGCAACGGCCTCAAACGGCACACCCAGCCGCGCCAAAATTTCACGGCGATAAGGCGAAGTAGAAGCAAGAATTAAACGCGGCATCACAGGGGAACTGCCTGATTTCTTTGACAGGAAAGGAGGCGGAATTATATCATGCACGGTTTATGTCAAACCCTATTTTGATCGACAGCCTCGGATTCTCGCAGGCACACAGCACCCTCTCTGGCACGCGCCTGCTTGCCGAGATGCCCCGCCTTGCTGCCGAGCTGGCAGATACAACAGGGGGCGTTGAGTGGCGATTGGTGGGCAGCTTAGATAAATACAAGCGGCCTATCTTGCAGCTTAACGTGTCTGGCGCACTGCGTTTGCAGTGCCAGCGTTGCTTGCAACCGCTGACCCTTGCGCTGAAAGCCCATAGTCGCATGGTGCAATTTACCAACGAGACAAGGCTGGAACAGGCCGTAGCTGAAGATGATTCTTTAGACGCGATTCTGACCGACCCAGAGCTAGACGTATTGGCGTTGATTGAAGACGAAATCTTGTTAAGCCTGCCTTTGGCGGCACGACATGAGGTATGCGAATCTGACCCCCTATCGGGCTTGGCCGCTACCAAACCTAACCCATTTGCTGTGCTGGCAAACTTAAAACGCCAGCCTAGTTAATTTTTGCTTTTTAGGAGTGCAACATGGCTGTTCAACAAAACAAAAAGTCCCCTTCCAAGCGTGGCATGCACCGCGCCCACGATTTCCTGACCGCACCTTCGCTGGCTATCGAGCCTTCCACTGGTGAAGTCCATCTGCGTCACCACATCAGCCCTAACGGTTTTTACCGTGGCCGTAAGGTTGCAAAGGCTAAGGGCGAATAAGCCTGCCACCAAGACGAGGTCTTGCCTTGGCTCGTTCAAGGAGGCACAGAAGCTGCGCTGATAGCGCGTCTGTGCTGCTTTAGCCGTGCGGCTTCCCCCGCACGGCTTCACTTTTCTGGCGTTCCCGTTTTCACATGACCTTCACCCTTGCTGTCGATGCAATGGGGGGCGATGTGGGTGTCCGTGCTACCGTCCCTGGTGCGCTGGATTTTCTCGACCGCCACCCCGATTCCCGCCTCATTCTTGTCGGCATCCCAGACCTGCTGGCTGCGGAGCTTAAACGACATCAACAGACCCCCAACGATAGGCTAGAACTCGTCGCAGCCAGTGAAGTGGTCGGCATGGACGAAAGCCCCCAATCTGCCCTTAAAAACAAAAAAAATTCCTCGATGCGCGTGGCGATTAACCTCGTCAAAGAAGGTCGGGCGCAAGCGTGCATTTCGTCGGGCAATACCGGTGCTCTGATGGCCACGGCACGCTTTGTACTCAAAACCATCCCTGGTATTGACCGCCCCGCCATTGCCAAGCTGATGCCCACCCAAACCAACCCTAGCTGCGTGCTGGATTTGGGGGCGAACGTCGATGCCACCCCCGCCCAATTGCTGCAATTTGGCCTGATGGGTGCGACCCTCATGCAAGGACTCACCGGCAAAGCGAACCCTTCGGTGGGCTTGCTTAACGTCGGCTCCGAAGACATCAAAGGCAACGCCAACGTCAAAGAAGCCAGCGAGTTGTTTAAACGCTCGGGGCTGAATTTTTACGGCAACGTCGAAGGCACCGATATTTATTACGGCACGACGGATGTGGTGGTGTGCGATGGTTTTACCGGCAATATCGCCCTCAAAACCTCTGAAGGGCTGGCCAATATGGTCGCCGCTTTTCTAAAAGAAGAATTTACCCGCACATGGTGGACACGCCTCTGTGCCCTGTTTGCCCTGCCGGTCTTGGCACGGTTTCGGCGGCGCGTCGATTCACGCCGCTACAATGGCGCAAGTTTGCTGGGCCTACGGGGCATTGTGGTGAAAAGCCACGGCGGCAGCGATAGCCTTGGCTTCCGCTGTGCACTGGAACAAGCCCGCGAAGAAGTCCGCGCCAACGTCATTCAACACATCACCGAACAGGTGGCGCAACAGCTTACGCCGCCCCCACCTGTTGCAGAGGCCTAAGCCATGACCTACGCCCGCATTGTTGGCACGGGGAGCTATCTCCCAGAACGTCGATTAAGCAACGCTGAACTGGCCACCCAAATCGAAACCAGCGACGAGTGGATTGTGTCCCGCACAGGGATTCGTGCCCGCCATGTGGCTGCTGACAACCAAAAAACCAGCGACCTCGCCTATCACGCCGCGCTCAAGGCCATCGAAGCCTCTGGCATGGCTCGCGAAAGCATCGACCTGATTATTGTGGCCACCACCACGCCCGACATGATTTTCCCCAGTACCGCCTGTATTTTGCAGGAAAAGCTAGGGCTGCCAGGCCGCCCTGCCTTTGACGTGCAAGCCGTGTGTGCGGGCTTTATCTATGCCCTCTCTACCGCCAATGCCTATATTCGGTCGGGCATGGCCAAGACGGTGCTAGTGGTCGGTGCAGAAATTTTCTCGCGAATTTTAGATTGGTCAGACCGTGGCACCTGCGTGCTGTTTGGCGATGGGGCAGGTGCAGTGATGGTCACTGCCTCCGACACCCCAGGTATCTTGGCGGTCGATTTGCACGCCGATGGTCGCTTCCAATCTATTCTCAACGTGCCCGCCCACGTCGCCCATGGCGAATTGGTCGGACAGCCGTTCTTGCGTATGGATGGCGGTGCCGTGTTTAAATTTGCCGTCAAAGCCTTGGCCGAATGCGCCAGCACCACCTTGGCGGCACAAGGCATGGACAAAGCCGACTTGGATTGGCTCGTCCCTCACCAAGCCAATCTGCGCATTATCGAAGCCACCGCCAAGCACCTGCACTTGCCGATGGAAAAAGTCGTCGTCACCCTGCCAGAACAAGGCAACACCTCCGCCGCCTCCATCCCCTTGGCACTCGATGCTGCTGTGCGCGATGGGCGCATCCAAGCCGGCCACAAAGTCATGCTTGAAGGCATCGGCGGGGGGTTTGCGTGGGGTGCGGTATTGCTAGAGATGTAAGAGCCTGTTTACGTTCTGCGATACTCGGGTGACCCTGCGTTGAAATTCGGAAAAAAATGCTCATTGACCTCGTGTCAACTGCGCTTTTTTTCCGAATTCCGCCTTGGCAACCCCTGTGCCATTGAGATCGTAAACAGGTTCTAAGAACCTATTCAAAGTCTAGCGAACGCAGGATCACCCGAGTCTCGCAGACTTTGAACGCGCTCTAATTCGATTGTTTTTTGCGGATACCCCGCGCCACGACATAGGAGAGACAGCATGGCCTTTGCGTTTTTGTTCCCCGGTCAAGGCTCACAAAGCCTGAACATGATGGACGGCTTTGCCGCCCCCATCGTCAAAGAAACCTTCGATGAAGCCAGCGAAGCCCTCGGTGAAGACCTCTGGGCGATGCTCAAAGCCGACAGTGCCGAAGCCATCAACCAAACCATCAACACCCAGCCGCTGATGCTGGCTGCCGGTGTGGCAACCTACCGTGCGTGGTTAGCCGCAGGCGGTGCCACCCCCACCCACTTTGCCGGTCACAGCTTGGGCGAATACAGTGCGTTGGTGGCCGCTGACGCGCTGGACTTTGATGATGCCGTGCGCTTGGTTCGCCTTCGCGCCGAGGCCATGCAAAGTGCCGTCCCTGCGGGCGAAGGTGCAATGGCCGCCGTGCTGGGGCTGGACGATGCCGAAATCGTGCTGGCCTGCGCCGAAGCAGCGGCAGGCGACGTGGTTTCTGCCGTCAATTTTAACGCCCCAGGCCAAGTGGTGATTGCCGGTAGCAAAGCAGCGGTTGACCGCGCCATTGCAGCCTGCAAAGCACGCGGTGCAAAACGCGCCATGCCCCTGCCGGTTTCGGTGCCCTCGCACTGCGCCCTGATGCGCCCTGCCGCTGACAAATTGGCCGAAGCCTTGGTCGGTATCAGCGTCAACGTGCCGCTGGTGCCGGTGATTCACAATGCCGATGTCGCCAGCTACACCGACCCCGCCGCCATTCGCGATGCCTTGGTGCGTCAACTGTACTCACCGGTACGCTGGACCGAAACCATCCGCCTGCTTGCCGCCCAAGGCGTGCTGCACCAAGCCGAATGCGGGCCGGGCAAAGTCTTGGCGGGGCTGAACAAACGCATCGAAGCCAGCGTCGTCAGCTTTGCCCTGACCAACGATGCCGCCCTAGAAACGACGCTCGACACCCTTGCTGCACTCAGCTAACCGGCACATCGCCACCGCTTGATTTTCAAAGAGGAAAAACCATGTCTCTTACTGGACGTGTTGCACTGGTCACGGGGGCTTCTCGTGGGATTGGCGCAGCCATTGCAGACACCCTCGCCGCTGCTGGCGCACGGGTCATCGGAACGGCCACCAGCGAAAGCGGTGCGGCGGCCATTGCGGCACGGCTCGCCCCCTTTGGCGGCACAGGGCTGGTGTTTGACACCAACCAAGATGCCGCCGTTGAAACCCTGATGGCTGCCGTCGAAAGCACCGCAGGGCCGGTCGAAATCTTGGTCAACAATGCTGGCATTACCCGCGACCAACTGCTGATGCGGATGAAAGACGACGACTGGGATGCCATCATGAACACCAACCTGCGTCCGGTGTATCAGCTTTCCAAAGCCGTGTTGCGTGGCATGATGAAGGCACGGCGCGGGCGGATTGTCAGCATCGCCTCGATTGTGGGTACGATGGGCAACGCCGGTCAGACCAACTACGCCGCCGCCAAAGCCGCCATGATGGGCTTCTCCAAATCGTTAGCGCGTGAAGTCGGTAGCCGTGGCATTACCGTTAATTGCGTCGCCCCAGGGTTTATCGACACCGACATGACCCGCGCCCTGCCCGAAGCCCAACGCGCTGCCTTGGTGGGGCAAATCGCACTGGGACGGCTGGGTGAAGCACAAGACATCGCCGATGCTGTGGCCTTTTTGGCCTCTGACCGCGCCGCCTATATCACAGGGCAAACGCTGCATGTGAACGGCGGGATGTTGATGCCCTAATCTTAAGCTGTGGCAGCAATCGCCCCTTCGCCTCTGTCAAAAGTGGCATTTAGCGGGCAAAATGGTTGGGTAGGATTTTTTTTTGGTAGAATAACGGGGTTTTTTCTTACCCCCATACACGAAAGGCAAGGGATTAAGTTCATGGAAAATATCGAACAACGCGTTAAAAAAATCGTCGCTGAACAACTGGGCGTGAACGAAGCTGAAGTAAAGAACGAATCTTCGTTTATCGACGATTTGGGCGCGGATTCTCTGGATACCGTTGAGCTGGTGATGGCACTGGAAGAAGCATTCGAATGCGACATCCCTGACGATGCTGCAGAAAAAATTACCACCGTTCAGCAAGCTATCGACTACGTGCTTGCAAACAAGTAATTTCATCTAAGACCGTGTTCACGGTCTGAGAACCTGTTTACGTTCTAGCGAACGTAAACAGGTTCTGAATGCCGGTGCGGGCTTCCCGCCCCACCGGCAGCGATGATGAAACAACCTCTGTCAGGCTATCTCGTTGGGCACACGCCAGATGATGACCGCTTGGTCAGAGGTTTTGTTTTATTGCAAAGCCATTCGGCTTCGGAATCCCCTTTAACTGGTTGATTTTGCAATAAACCAGCCCACTCAAGGAGTTGTATCTTGGCAAGACGTAGAGTCGTCGTGACCGGTCTCGGTCTTATTAGCCCCGTCGGCAACGATGTCGCCACCGGTTGGGCAAACATTGTTGCGGGTCGCTCAGGCATTTCACGTATCACCCACTTTGACCCCAGCGCCATCACCTGCCAAATCGCCGGTGAGGTGCGCGACTTTGATATTGCCAGCTATATCCCCGCCAAAGACGCACGGCGGATGGATACGTTTATCCACTTTGGGATGGCCGCCGGCATTCAGGCCGTGCGCGATGCAGGGCTAGAAAACGTCGGCATCGACCCTGAACGCATTGGTGTGATTATTGGCTCCGGCATTGGCGGTCTGCCGCTGATTGAAGAAACCCACAACGCCTATCTGGCCGGTGGCCCGCGCAAAATCTCGCCCTTCTTTATCCCTGGCTCGATTAGCAACATGGTCTCCGGCAACTTGTCGATTTTGTTTGGCTACAAAGGCCCGAGCTACGCCATTGTGTCGGCCTGCACCACCGCCACCCACTCCATTGGCGATGCCGCACGACTGATCGAATACGGCGACGCAGACGTAATGGTTGCGGGTGGCACAGAAGCCACGATTTGCCCGTTGGCGATTGGCGGCTTTGCCTCGGCACGCGCCCTGTCTACCCGCAACGACGACCCCGCTGGCTCTAGCCGCCCATGGGACAAAGACCGCGATGGCTTTGTGATGGGCGAAGGTGCGGGCGTATTGGTGCTGGAAGAATACGAGCACGCCAAAAAACGCGGCGCGACCATCTACGCCGAGCTGGCAGGCTACGGCATGAGCTCCGATGCCCACCACATGACCGCCCCGTGTGAAGACGGCGATGGCGCGATGCGCTGCATGAAAAACGCCCTTAAAAACGCCGGCATGAACCCCGACGAAGTGGACTACCTCAACGCCCACGGCACCTCCACCCCGCTGGGTGACTTGGCCGAAACCGTCGCCACCAAGCGCACCTTTGGCGACCACGCGTATAAGCTCGCGGTCAGCTCCACCAAGTCCATGACGGGTCACTTGTTGGGGGCAGCAGGCGGTATCGAAGCCCTGTTCTCGGTGCTCGCGATTCACCACCAAATCTTGCCACCGACCATTAACCTCGACACCCCAGGCGAAGGCTGCGACCTCGACTACGTGCCGAACGTGGCGCGTGACGCAACCATCCGTACCGCACTGTCCAACTCGTTTGGCTTTGGCGGCACCAATGGCACCTTGATTTTCAAGCGCGTTTAATCCCCGTTTGATGTGTTTCCTAACCGGATAACAGGTTCACCCCTGTTATCCGGTTTTGCTTTGCAGAAAGAGGCCGAGGCGAGACTTCGCTTTGCCGCTCCGCAGCCCCCCGCTTTCTTTGCAGGTTTTCCACCATGCACACACAGCCCCTCGCGGCCATTCCCGACCTGTTGGCCTTGGCCGCCACCTTTCCCCATGCCTTTCCCGCCCTACTCAAGACCGGCGGACGCGACACCGGCTGGGATATTTTGCTGGCGCTGCCTAGCCACACGCGTAGCTATGACGCGGCCGATGGGGCGGATTTTATGACGGACTTCGCCGCTTTGCCGGTGGGGGATGGCCACGCCGAGCGCGTCTTGCCGTTTACCGGTGGCTGGTTCTTTTATCTGGGCTACGAAGCCCTGATGCCGTGCGAGCCTAGCGTGCCGACAGCCTTGCCGGATGCGTTTCCCTTGGCGGCACTGATGCGGATACCTGCCGCCATTTTGGTCAACCGTGCCACCCAAACTGCCACCCTCGTTGCCGAGCAGCCCGCGCAACTGGCCGCGCTGCAAGGCTATTTGGCCGCGCCGCTGGCGTGGCAGCCCCAGCCCTTGGCGGTTGCTACGCTGCGCGAAGACCCGCCGAACGACTTCACCGCCGCCGCCGAGCGCATCAAACGCTATATCTACGAAGGCGATGTGTTTCAGGTGAATTTGTCGCGCCAATGGCACGTCACCCTCCGCACCCCGCCCGCTCCTGCCGATGTTTTTGCCGCCCTCCACCACGCCAACCCCGCGCCCTTCTCGGCCTTGGTGCAGTTGGGCGCGGCCAGCATCGTCAGCTCTTCGCCAGAGCGGCTGGTGCGGGTCGAAGCCGGTTGGGCCGATACCCGCCCCATCGCAGGCACCCACCCCCGTTCGCCCGACCCCGCCGAAGATGCCGCCCTCCGTCAGCGACTGATAGCCAGTGCCAAAGAACGCGCCGAGCACATCATGCTGATTGACCTTGAACGCAATGACTTGGGGCGCATCGCCGAAGCCGGCACGGTCGAAGTCAACGAGCTGATGACGGTGGCCAGCTACACCTATGTTCACCACATCGAATCGAATGTGCGCTGCATCAAGCGGCGTAAGGTTAGCCCTGCGCAGGTTTTCCGTGCCTTGTTTCCAGGCGGCACGATTACCGGCTGCCCCAAAGTCCGCACCTTGCAAATTATCCGCGAACTCGAAACCGCGCCGCGCCGCGCCTATACCGGCAGCGTCGGCTATCTCAACCACGACGGCACGCTAGACAGCAACATCCTGATTCGCACCTTTATGCTAGAAGGCGACACCCTGCGCTTTCGGGCAGGGGCGGGCATTGTGGCGGACTCTGACCCCAGCCGCGAGCTGCAAGAAACGCGGCACAAAGCCCGTGGTTTGTTACGCGCACTGGGCATCGACACGCCATGACCGCCCTCTCCCCCCCTCGTGTGCTGCTGAATGGCAGCCCCACCGCGACCCTCGACCCCGCCGACCGTGGGCTGGCCTACGGCGATGGCTTATTCCGCACCCTGCGTTTACGCGATGGCACGCCCTGTTTATGGGACTGGCACTGGGCGCGGCTCCAAGCCGACTGTGCGGCACTCGCCCTGCCCTGCCCTGAGGCGGCCACCCTCCTTGCCGAGCTGCACCGCGTCAGTGCCGACCTCCCTCAGGCCATCGGCAAAATCACCCTGACCCGTGGACTCGCCCCCCGTGGCTATGCGCCGCCGACCTTGCCCCAAACCCATGCCACCCGTGTGGTGCAAGCCGCCCCCCGCGTCACTTCGCCTTTGTGGACTTCTCCTCACGGCGTAACGGTACGGGATTGCACGCTGCAGCTCTCGGCGCAACCGCGTTTGGCCGGTGTCAAGCACCTGAACCGGCTAGAAAACGTGCTGGCACGCGCCGAATGGCACGACCCCAAGGTGGCGGAAGGCTTGCTTTACACCGCAGCAGGGCAGTTGATAGAGGGGACGATGAGCAATGTTTTTGTTCGGCACGGCACACGGCTGCGCACCCCTCGCCTAGACCAATGCGGCGTAGCGGGGGCGGTGCGGGCATGGCTGCTGGACACCGCCCCCCAGCTTGGGCTGACGGCAGAGGAAGCCGCCCTCACCGCCGCCGACTTAGTCACCGCCGACGAAGTGTGGCTGTGCAATGCGGTAATTGGCGTGGTGCCGGTGGCGCGGTGGCGCGACCAAACGTGGGAGGCGTTCGCCCTGCTGCCGAGGGTGGCCGCGGTGTGGGCGCGGGAGATGGGGGAGGGAGAGGCCGCTACATCTGCTTGAACAAGTGCACATACTGCGCCGACACCGGCAACAGCTCGGCACGCGCAATCAGGGAAAGCTGCCACTTGCCGCGCTCATCGCGGTGGGCGGCACGCACTTGGCGGAGGTTAACCAAAACACTGCGGTGAATCAGGCAAAAATGCGTGGCATCCAGCTGGGCATGGAGCGTTTTAAGCGAGGCACGCACCCAGTGCTCCCCAGTAGCGGTCAGCACCCGCACATATTTATCAGCGGCTTCTAAATACACGATGTCCTCGGTTGGGATGAGCGTCACCGTATCCCCGCTGCCCGCCCGAAGGTAATGCAGCGGCGGGTTAATAGGCGGTGCGGGCATGGCATCCACGCTCCGCACAGCAGGCTCACCCAACAAGGCTTTTAGCCGTTTGACCGTGGCGGCAAGGCGCAAGGGGTCTACCGGCTTGCACAGGTAATCGACCGCCGCTAAGCCAAAAGCCTCCAGCGCGTGCTCTTGGTAAGCGGTGACAAACACAATGCGCGGGGGCTGCACTTTATCTAGCTGGGACTGCGCCAACAACAGCCCATCCAGCCCTGGCATTCGAATATCCAAAAACACCACATCGGGGGAAAGCTGGTCGATGGCTTGGCTGGCGGAGAGCCCATCGTGCCATAAGCCGAGACAAGCCGCCTCTGGCCATGCCACCGCCAGCCGCTGCGCCAAACGCTCAGCTAAGCGGGGTTCGTCATCCACAATCAGGTAGCGGGCAGGGGAAGATAAGGCGGCAGGATTCATGGCAATTCAGCAGGCAAAGTCAGCACGGCGTGTGTGCCGCAAGGATGGCGAGGGGACAGTAGCAGCGTCCCTTCGGCTCCAAATAGGGTGTGCAATCTGGCGCGAATATTGGCGAGTCCCGTCCCCGTGGCCTTCAGCGGCAAGGTCAGTCCCACCCCGTCATCTTGCACCGAGAGCCGCAAGCATCCCCCTTCGCACTGGGCTGTAATCACCAATCGTCCGCCTGCCACGCAGGGCTCTAGCCCGTGGCGCACCGCATTTTCTACCAGCGGCTGCAACAGCATTGGGGGCAGCGCACAGGCTGCGGCCTCGGGGCTGACCGCAATCGTCCACTGCAATCGCGCCCCAAAACGCACCTTGAGAATCTCCAAATAGGGTTCCAGCAAGGCGATTTCATCCGCCAGACTGGCGTGTTCGCGCTGGGTGGCGTAAAGCGTACTGCGCAGATAGCGCGTCAGATGGTCGAGCAAGGCTTGGGCTTTGTCCGACTCGCCCGTGCCCAGCAGGGCATCGAGGTGGGAAAGCGTGTTAAACAAAAAATGAGGCTCAATCTGGGCTTGTAACAGCCGCAGCTCGGCCAGCGTTTGGGCGCGTTGGCTGGCGGCAAGCGTCCATTTGGCATCCGCCAGCCTCGCCCGCTGCCAAAACCACACCGAAGAAACGGCACTTGCTGCCAGTGCAATGCCTCCCATGCTAAGTGCGCTGCTAGAAAAATCTAGCCCGCCCAACACGGGAAGCTGACCCGTTAACCATGCGGCCAAGCTGCCCCCGAGCAAGGTGCCGATGGGCACCAGCACGGCCATCATCCACCAAAAAGAACGCACCGGCGGAAAGCAAGACGCATCCGGCCACAGCTGACGGCGCACGATTTCTTGCAGCAGGAGGATGCTGCTACCGATTGCATGGCTATACACCATCGCTATCCAGAACGATTCCGCCAGCCCCCACCAGAGCATGAGGGCGATAAACGTGTCGAGCAGCACAATCCAGCCGATTAGTTCACGCGGGGAGATAAAAAAGGGACGGGACATGGTTAACGGACTCTGGAATGGAACAGCACAAAAAGGCGGCGCAAGGGCTTCATTTCCAGTCACGCATCCCCTGTGCCTCGCGCTGTTTCTTTTGGTGCGCACGATAGGCTTCGTAGTCTTGCTGTGTCTGCTCCACGCACTGGTCACGGTCCATACGGCTAGGGCGTTGGTTGCAGCGGTCGCGCTGTGCGCTTTCTAGGGTATTGCAGGCAGGGAGCAGCACCGTCCACACGGCACATGCCATCAGCAGGGGGATACGCATCACACACGCCTTATTTTCTGTGAACACGGTCTGGTCTTCGGCAAAAGCACCGAGCCCCCACACCCTAGCCAGCTTAGTGCACCCCGCCCAGAGCCATGTGACCAAGCCCCTGCCGCACATCGCCAACAGGCAAAAGAAGGGCGCGAAGCAGGCCATCCCCTTTGGCTGCTGCCCCGAACTGCTGGCGCAAGAAAACACGGGCTTGGTCGCACGGCGATAGCTGTTGAATCGGGGAATCGGCAGGCTGCAGGGATTGACGACTTCCCCCCATTCCACGCCATGAAAGCGACACCCCGTTTTAGCTTTGCCCGCACGACCTTAGCCCGCAGGCTCTACGGCTTTGCGTTGACCGGCCTGCTGGTATTGCCGGCCGCCCACGCCAGCGACACCCCGATTGCACAGGTTCGCGAAACCTTTCAAGCCACACGGCTGGGGGGTGATGCGACCCAGCTAGAGGCCCTGCCCCCGTGGCTGCGAACCCGCCAAGTCAGCGCAGAAGAACGCCCCGTGCTCAACGCCTATCACGCGGCCAGCGAAGCTATGCAAGCCGGTCAACGGTGGAATCCGCTGACCAAACTCACCCTCGCACACCGTGCCATCGCGGCACTCGACCTCGCCCTAAAAGACGTACACACCGAAGCGACGCACGCCCCCCCAGCCCGCGACCTCCCTGCCGAAGCGGAGGTGCAATTGATTGCCCTGAACACTTTTAGTCAGCTACCGACGTTTTTGCACACCCGCACCCGCGCCCACACCCTGCTGCTGCAACTCCAAACCCATCCTGATTTTGGCCAGTGGCCGGCTGATTTTCGCGCGGCCATCTATTGCGCAGCGGTCAGATTACACCGTGCAGAACAAGTGCCGTTGGCGGCGCAACAGGCCTTGCAGCAGGCCAAGGCCTTGGCACGGCATCCACTCACGCGGCAGGAGGTTGCCCAGTTAGAAGCTGTGCCGCTTTAAGCCACAC
>OBMA010000516.1_pt1 | contig 23032 bp, 16 predicted proteins | sample 1539141 | NCBI WGS metagenome assembly OBMA01 (sample SAMEA3991484, study PRJEB22521) | metagenome | biome: anthropogenic terrestrial biome; feature: sewage plant; material: raw primary sludge | place: Sweden | collected 2012-09-26
GTGTAGTAGGTGCATTGCATATCTGCAGTGGAACCGGTTCAGCCGGCATATTGCGGATATCCTCCTTGCACTTTTCTAAAGCCATGTAAAGTGCGTTAGACTTGGGCGCCATCGAAAGATAGACAACCGTCTCTGCCAGATTGACTTCGCATTCCGGAACCCCGATAAAATGGCATGCCTGATAGCAGTTTACTGCTACTGTCATCGCATTTGGATCTGCCATACCGACATCTTCACTTGAGAAACGAATAAGACGTCTTGCAATATAAAGCGGGTCTTCACCGCCGTCAAGCATTCTCATCATCCAGTATACTGCCGCATCCGGATCACTGTTTCTCATTGACTTGTGAAGTGCAGAGATAATATTGTAATGTTCCTCGCCCTTCTTATCATATAAAAGTGAGCGCTTTGAAACACACTGTGCAAGGCTCTCATCTGTAACATGAGTCTCTGCATTCTCATCGATATCACTGTTAAGGATTGACATTTCAAGTGTATTTAAAGCTGTTCTCGCATCTCCGTTCGCAAACGATGCTATAGCGCGAAGACTCTCATCACTTATATCAATCTTTTGAAGTCCAAAACCACGTTTATCCGAAAGTGCATTTTTCAGAAGTTTCACAAGATCATCTTCCGTAAGTGCCTTAAGTACGAACACTCTACACCTTGAAAGAAGCGCTGAATTGATCTCAAAAGATGGATTCTCAGTTGTTGCGCCAATAAGGATGATGCTCCCTTTTTCAACAAATGGAAGGAATGCATCCTGCTGTGCTTTATTGAATCTATGTATCTCATCAACAAAAAGTACAGTCCGCTTACCCATCTGCCTGTTATTTTCTGCATCATTCATAACTGCTTTTATTTCTTTGATTCCACTCGTAACAGCACTAAAATTGACAAAATCAGCCTTTGTCCTATCAGCTATTATTCCTGCAAGTGTAGTCTTGCCTACTCCGGGCGGTCCCCAGAAGATCATCGACGACACATCATCATTTTCAATGATGCGCCGCAATATCTTCCCATTTCCCAGAAGATGCTCCTGCCCCACAAATCCATCAAGTGTCGTCGGTCTTATTCTGCTCGCCAGCGGCGCGCTGATCTGTCTGTCATCAAAGAGTGACATCTGTTCCATGTTCATGCCTGCTTTCTATGAACAAAACACCCAGAATCTCTCCTGGATGTTTTTCCTTAACTCAGTTTCTTTGCATATTCATACAACAAGCCAAGACCTTTTGCATTCTTCAATCTTCCTTCATCAATGCAACTGGCAAACCCGTTATACGAGCTAAACCCAAGAAGATATATCGCAGTCGCCATAGAAACATCTTTATCATCCATGACTATTTTATCTGCAATTGATTTTATCTCATCTACTACTGTATCTTTAGGCACTTTCACTTTGCTGCTTCGCTTTGATACTTCTGATATTACATTAGGAAGCGTCATACATATCTGAAAGAATGCATCTTCTTCGCCTGTGATCAGTGCATAAAACTGATCCAGACTGACTCTTCTGATTCTTTTATGTGATACCTTGCTATTATCTACCGTGGTACACCATTTGATATTCTGTGATTCTTTTGCTATAGCTTCAACTAAAAAGCATGCGCAATCGTCATCCTTTAACAGTTGATTCTGCATTTTGATATATGTCTTGCCCGCAGCAGACGAATTCATTGTATTATGTTTATTTTTCATTTCTACATATACGGTATGAACAATATCACCATCTGGAAGCTTTATTCCATCCTGATTCTTATATATGACATCCCACCCGCCTTCTTTTCCATTATCCGGCACATGACAGTTTTTCATATATTGAAAAATCCTTTGGTGAAAATATCCGATATCATTATTATTTGCTTTGTCACGCTGACGTGAAATTTCATTTTCTATAATTGCTTCCCAAGATAGACCATATACATTTTTATCAAAAATAAGTTTTATAGGATCGATAATATTTTTGTTGAACTTTACGATGTCATATGATTCAAGTTTTTCTCCGTATTTTTCAATCGTAGATTCGACATGTGCTTTGAAGTCTTCTTCCGATATGAAGTCGATTCCCCATTCCATTTGACTACCCCCTCAAGTGATCTATATAGCTCGGTTGCAACATCATATGCAAGATTTACCGGCACTGCATTGCCTATCTGCTTATACATTGACATAATGCTGCCGCAGAATTTCCAATCATCTGGAAAGCTTTGTATCCTTGCATTCTCGCGGATTGTAAACGGTCTTGCCTCGAGTGGATGGCATCTCTCCGTCTGCTTCTGCGATGGTGATGTAAGTACTGTAAGAGAAGGCTCGTCCATGCTCATACGACGCAGAATTCCTGTTCGACCGCCTCCCATGTTCCAGCAGCTCTTCATGTACTCTTTCGCAAGCTTAGGATCTATATCACGCCAATACCCGCCAGGAGGAACAAGTTCAAAAAGTTTTCTTTTCTTGTCACCATATGGAGTTCCCACACTATCTGGAACATCCTTAAGAACATCTCTCAGTACCGGTTTATAATCATGCGGAATAGGAAAATCGAATGTTGTTTTATCCTTAAGATCATCCCTGATACCAACAGTAATCAGCCTTTCACGCTTTTGAGCATTTCCATAATCCCATGCATTTAATATCTTTTTCTGTATGCTGTATCCTTCATTTTCAAAAACTCTCAATATAGTTTCATATGTCCTGCCATGATCATGTGTAAGCAGTCCTCTGACATTCTCAAATAAAAACATCTTAGGCTGTAGTTTTCTAAGAAACATGGCATAGTGATAAAACAATGTTCCTCTTGTATCTTCAAATCCTAATCTTTTCCCTGCGTAACTGAATGCCTGACATGGTGCACCTCCCGATAACAGATCGAGTTCGCCTTTTTTTATATGAAAATATTTTTCCAGGTCGAGACATGAAATATTCGCTATATCATCACATATCACATTCCATTTTGGTCTATTAGATCTTAGCGTGTCACAAGCATCTTTATTAAACTCAATCAGCCCGATCGTATCAAAACCGGCTTTCTCTACGCCCAGTGCCAAGCCGCCGGCACCAGCAAATAATTCAAGTGTAGTAAACATTACAATACCACCTTATCCAAGTCTTTGATCTATTCCTGTCATTCCTCTACATAATATCATGATAAGCATGCCAAATGTACTTTTTATTTGATTGCATATATGTTTTTACTGTTTACGCTTATTATAGATTTTGAAAAGTCCAATTATTTACCCTTCATAGCGATTTACACAAATTATAATATTATCATGCAAGTGCCTGAAACTTTCTAAATGCACTACCGTAGCTGGAAATCACGTGGCATATCGTATATAATATCATGACGTGGCTATCAAAAATAATGATTGTATACTTGGTTGTCTCAAATCATCTGAAAGGAAATCAGATAAATGAATATATTCCAGAATTGCCTTTTTGTTGCGCTCGGCGGCGCGATCGGTGCTGTCTGTCGGTATCTGATAGGACTTATACCATTCAGACACGGAAACGACTTCCCGATAAATACACTGCTGATCAATGTTGCCGGAGCATTTATCATCGGAATAGTATTTGCACTCGCCGCCAAAAACATAATGCAGAATCCTCACACGATACTTCTCCTGAAAACTGGTATCTGCGGCGGATTTACAACATTTTCAACGTTCTCGCTAGAATCTGAACAGCTCTTTGCAAAGGGACATCCGGTCACAGGACTCTTTTATATAATTCTCAGCGTAATATTATGTATAGTTGCAGTATTTTTAGCACAAATATTCATAGATAAAATATGAAAGGCAAAAAAAGATGCAGAAGATCCTTCTTATCGACGATATTGGACAGATAGAGGCTGAACTCGAAAAAGATACGGTAAAATATATATCTGAGCGGCTGACGGAAACATATGAGGAATTTGACAACTATTCAATCATCTCATTTGATATGTATGAAAAAAAAGATGGCGACGGTACCCCGCAGGTACTCGTATATACGGATCGCGAGGATCTATTCTTCCTCTGTGAAAATAAGACCTGCCTGGAACGTGTAAAACCTCTCATCCCGGAAAATGAGACAAATGAAAGGGCTCTGTGGCTGTTCTTCCGAAATATCTTAAGTGGCGATATGTCAAAGCTTGAATCCCTCGAAGACGAGATAACTGAATGCGAAAATGCTGAGATCAGTTCAGCACTCAAATCGCCTGAAGACTACCTTGAACTGATCATAGAATACCGTAAGACGCTCATTAAACTCAAACGCTACTATGAACAGCTTTCTGATGTATTCATAAATATCACTGACAGCGAAAACGGCATATTATCAGACGCGTCTCTCCGTCACTTCGAAGTCCTTGAACATCGCACTACCAAACTTCTACAGTATGTAGTTAATATTAGAGACTATGTGACTCAGATGCGAGAAGCTTATCAAGCTCAGATTGATATCGATCAGAACAAAGTAATGAAGATATTCACTGTGATCACAGGAATCTTTCTTCCACTGACGCTTTTGGTCGGATGGTATGGAATGAATTTCGCGGCAATGCCTGAACTCAAATGGAAATACTCATATCCTTTATTCATAATCGTATGTATTGCAGCTGTTATTTGTCTTACTGCATACTTCCATAAAAAGAAGATGTTCTGATCAGATCAAAAATGAGCAGACTGTCTGAGACTATCTCAGTCAATCTGCTCATTATTTATGTGACGATGACGTCTTTTATTCATCAGATACGTCATTCCAATTCAAACACCGCAATAATCACAATGGTAACGCATGTAATGATTTCCTGACATTTTATCAATGTCGTGTTTATGACAGCCGTGTCATTATTTTTCAATGAGTTCATTCACACATTATACGTCATAAATATTTCTATCAATGTCTTCTCACATTCCAAAGCATTAAAGAACATCTGCTATTATTATATCTTCTGTCATCATACCCGATATATAAATCTAATTTTTGATGAACACATACATAATATATAAATCTGTCATTTTGCAGTATCTGCTAATTAGGCTGCATCATTCTGCGGTATCCACCAGTTCTGCTCCGTCTACCGGCAGCTTTTTATACATCCTGAAAGCAACGAACGCTATTGCCGCTGTTATGCATGCCATCAGCAGTTCCACAAACGCCGTATTTTTTATAACTGCTCTCTGATAGAGTACCGCTGGAACATCTGCCAGCATATGAAGTGCTATTGCAACCGGATACAGATATTTCTTTCCGATGACCTTTACTGCCGTATATACAAATACTGAAAGTGATATATGAAGTACAGATGCGATCAACCTTTCAACGACGCCCATCATAAGGGTTCCAGCGCTAATCGACGAGGTCGCAGCAGCATTACCCACCGCCGGATTATAAAGCATCACAAGATATGATATAGCTCCCATCCCTGTCACACACAGGATCTCGCACGATGTATGTCCGATTCCATATGTCACTGCATCCTTACGTTTCCAGCAGTCTTTCAGCCATTTATCGAAAGCCACATACCTTCCGGTCTCTTCAAAGAATCCGGCAGCAAAGCATCCATATAATGCATATGCCCACGTATGCGTTGTAATGTACTTTGAACCTGACCACGGTATCACGAGAAATATCGCATGCATCACCTGTTCCAGTACCATTGCAAATAAAAGAAATGTCAGAACGCCTATCCAAAAAGGCTTTATTCTCGCTCCCGTCTTCTTTTCCCATGTCATGATCATGATGACCGGCAACAAAAAGATAACTATCGTATAAATCCATACTCCTACCATTGTCATAAAACCTTACCTCCGATATTATTCTATTTTCATATGATACGAGTATTATATGACCAATATGTGAATGAAACAATGTAAGCCGTCTCACGACACAGTACATCATATGACAACACTACTAGATGATCATCATATGATGTCTGCAGAGACAGAACTCTATGCATATACACAGAATCCCGAAAGAAAAAGCAAAGATTTTTTTATATTTTCTGCATAAATAACTTACAAGGGAACCCCTCAACGTAAATGTCAGAATACAAATACGCTTTATTTAATATAGCAAACAAATGTGCACTGGTATACGTCATAATAAACAAAAAAATTCAATGTAAAAGTATGTATTCACATAATTAAGTGTCTTCAAAGCCGCACTAGCTAAAGAAAAAATCCATTTGTGCAATTTTTCAAATCATTTAAAAATTCATTTAAAAAACTGCATTAAAAAATTCCCGCACCGATTTATATCGATACGGGAAATAATTACATTTATTATGAATATTTAGGCTGATTACTGCATTTTTTTTGCAGATTCAATTGCCATTCTTGCAAAACGACAGAATTGTGGCGGAAATCATACATATATTGTACAACTATTCAGCTCAGCACCATTCTGTCATTGACAGCTCCTGTACTTCCAGCCTCTTCAAATTTGCGAAGAAGATCTGAGACTTCAAGCTTCTTCTTTTCTTCACCTGAGACATCATATATGATCTCACCTTCATTCATCATGATGAGTCTGTTGCCATGCGTAATGGCATCACGCATATTATGTGTGACCATCATTGCTGTAAGATGATTCTCATTTATTATCCTGTCTGAAAGATCAAGCACTTTCTTTGCTGTCTTTGGATCAAGTGCCGCTGTATGCTCATCAAGAAGAAGCAGATCCGGCTTCTCAAGTGATGCCATCAGAAGCGTTATCGCCTGTCGCTGTCCACCTGAAAGGAGTCCTACTTTTGACGAGAGCCTGTCCTCAAGTCCAAGATCAAGTGACTTAAGAAGCTCAACATAATGCTCCCTCTCATTTTTGGAAATTCCAAGTTTCAGTGATCTTGCCTTTCCGCGTCTTGCTGCGAGTGCAAGATTCTCTTGTATTTCCATCGTTGCAGCAGTTCCCATCATCGGATCCTGGAACACACGACCGATGTACTTTGCTCTCTTATGTTCCGGAAGCCATGTAATATCATGTTCGTCAAGTACGATCGAGCCCGAGTCTATCGGCCAAACACCAGCTATCGCGTTAAGCATAGTTGATTTGCCGGCACCATTTCCTCCGATGATCGTACAGAAATCACCATTATTAAGTGTGAGGTTAACACCATTCAGCGCCTTCTTCTCATTTATCGTACCAGGGTTGAATATCTTACAAAGACCTTTAATCTCAAGCATTGGCTTTCCACCCCTTCCTGTGTTTTGCATTCTGTCTGTATTCCTTGATTGCCGGAAGCGACATGAATATCGCAACGATTATAGCACTGAACAGCTTCAGGAGATCTGACTTAAGTCCGAGCTGAAGTACTATCTGAATAACTATGAAATAGATAACTGCGCCTGTGACTGATGTGCACAGCTTGAAAGCAAAGTTATGCCTGGCTCCGAATATGACTTCTCCGATGATAACGGCCGCAAGTCCGATGACGATCGCGCCTCGCCCTGAATTGACATCCGAATAGCCCTGATACTGAGCCATAAGTCCGCCGGCTAGTCCAACGAGACCATTGCCGATCACAAGTCCTATCCGTATAGCCCTGCCTGTATTGATTCCCTGTGCGCGCGACATGTTCTGATTACATCCTGTAGCACGTATAGCACTTCCTATCTCTGTTCCAAAGAACATGTACAGTATCGCTACTACTGCTGCGACAAATAAGAGAGCGATCAGGATTGTCTCTCCGACAAACCTTATGCTTACTATAAGCGGATATTCATCGACGCTGAGCGGCTGTGTAGACTTATGCATTACTTCCATATTCACGGAATACAGACCAAGCTGTGTAAGTATTCCTGCGAGTATCGGCGGTATCTTGAATACCGTATGAAGCAGTCCCGTAACATATCCTGCGAGCATTCCGGCTCCTATTCCAAGGAGCAGTGCCACTGATACATCGCACCCGTTTATGACTGCCATAACAGTTACAGCTCCACCAAGTGAAAAGCTTCCATCTACTGTCATATCGGCAAAGTCAAGAACCTTGAACGTTATGTAGACACCGATCGCAAGTATTCCCCAGATCAGTCCCTGTGCCAGGACTCCCGGTAGTGCATTTATAAATGCTGCCATAAAAAAACTCCATTCTGCCGTAATAGTATCACGGCTTCTATTTCTTACACCCTTTTTGCATAAAGCTGCAATTGCGTTATGATGCTACGTCACAAGGTCACTCTGCTTATCACGTAAACATGATCAATGCGACTTGCAGTCGCATAAGAATGACTTTTGAAACTTACATCATTATATTACTTCTCAACACACAATACTTATTGTAACATATCAAAAAGCACGCGTGTAGTATAGATTACACGCATGCTTTCTCATATATTCTGTTATCGATGATGCGGGTGTCAAAAGTAACAATTGTGTTATGATGCTACGAATTGCTTCGCTTCCTTCGGAAGCTTGCGCAATTCTGTAAACACTCGGAATCCGCTGATTTGCTACGCAAATCGCTACAATCTGCGGTGCTTTTCCGCAGATTCATCGTCTGTTTAGACGTGTCATATCATCACTCTGACATATCAAGTGCTGTAAGTCCATCAAGCTTTGCTGTATCCCAGTTCAGAGCCTTTGCAACATCAGGGTTGTACTCAGGAGTGATGTTGTCAGATACGAATTCGATAGGCATATCTGCAGGGTTCTTGCCATTCTTAAGGATATCAACAGCCATCTCTCCAGCTTTTACTCCAAGATCATAATAGCTGATACTGAGAGTTGCAAGACCGCCTGTCTTGCACATATTCTCTTCGCCACAGATAATCGGGATTCCTGCCGGAATAGCTACGTTCTTAACAAGTTCCATATTATTTGCCATTGTATTATCAGTAGGAATATAGATGCAGTCACATTCCTGTGTTGCACTCTTTACGACTGCCTGAACTTCATTTGAATCAGACGCTGTATATTCCTTATACTTGATTCCTACCGCATCGAGTTCTTTCTCTGCAAGCTGTGCCTGGAATACTGAGTTAGGTTCTGCGCTGCAATATATGATAGCAACATTCTTTGCATCAGGATCAACCTGTGTAAGAAGCTTTATCTGCTGGTCTACAGGTGCAAGATCTGAGCATCCTGTAACATTTCTGCCGGGCTTGTCATTAGAATCAACGACGCCTGCTGTAACGTAGTCTGTAACTGAAGTCCCAACGATCGGAATATCTCCGGTTGCCTGTGAAGCTGCGATAAGAGCTGATGTTGCATTTGCCATGATAAGGTCTTCGCCGCTGCTTACGAAATTGTTTGCGATCATTGTGCAGTTAGCCTGCTCACCCTGAGCGTTCTCATAATCGAATGTTACCTTGTCTCCGAATTCATCTGTGAGAGCTTTCTTGAATCCTTCAGTAGCCTTATCAAGAGCCGGATGCTCAAGCTGCTGAATGATTCCGATCTTATATGTCTTGTCACTGTCTGCTGCAGCTGTTGTGCTCCCTGCCGCGGCTGATGCTGTCGCGCTTGCTTCTGTAACTGCTGCTGATGCCTGCGTAGAAGCTGCTGATGAAGCTTTTGCATCAGATCCTGATGCTGTGTGACCACACCCTGCTGTCGTCATAACCATTGCGGCACATAATACCGCTGCGATGATCTTCTTTTTCATAATTGTCCCTCCCTGCTGCCGACTTTGAGAGATACATCTTTCATCTTGATCTCTCATCATCTCTGTCCTTTGCCTGCTGTCTCTTGATCTGCTGTTCTTGCCGATAATTCGAATCGATCAGCAAATCCTTCCTAGTTTAGTGCTTAGACGCTTTAAATTGTTAAAGTGCATATTGATAATATATAACAAGACACGGATATTTGCAAGACATAATAACTGGATTACAGATATAATAATTGGATTCCAGACAATAATTGGATTACGGACAATAATTATATTCGGATAATAATTGGATTCCGGATAATAAATGGATTCGGGACAGATGCAAAATTGGATTACGCAAAAAATCAGGATATGTATAAATTGGGCTACATATAAATTTGAAGTTACATACTCCATCATTGATTATGCAGTATCTACAAACTAATATCCCACATATACTGCATTTTTGCTTCAGCTTATGATGACCCCCAAATAAGCTACAGTATCCACGGAAAAAATCGTCTCACATACTGCAATAAAACAATCTCAACTGGGGTCTCACTCTTCAAATTGCAGTACTCACAATATGAATGCTCTTATATACTGTATTTTTTTCTTTAAAATATGTGATTTCTTTGATTTGACCCCTAATCCGCAATCAAAAATGCAGTACCTGTAACAATTAAATCTCTCTATACTGTAGATCATTTTAGAGAGAAAAAAAGTTGCAACAAAAATACAGTACGGTGCAAGAAATGTTCTCCAAATACTGTATTTCATGATAGTGATTCAACATAGTGATTTCAAGATAGCAATTTCAACATAGTGATTTCAAGATAGCAATTTCAACATAGTGATTTCAAAATGATGAGATTTCAAGATAGTTATTTTACTGAAGCTTTCCTTTGGCATCTGCGCAAAAAAATGGCTCCAGGTATCGGTTGCACGGCCTGAAGCCATTTATACGAGAGAAACGGGTACTATCAGTTTGCCTTCTTCTTAGATACTACATCGAATACTACGGCTGCAAGAAGAACTGCACCTTTTACGACCTTCTGCCAGTTGGCATCAACACCCATGATAGACATACCAAGGTTAAGAACACCCATAAGTACGGCTCCTACCATGACTCCGCCGACCGTTCCGGTTCCGCCATATGCGGAAGCACCACCGATGAAGCATGATCCGATAGCATCCATTTCGTAGTTCGTACCGGCTGTAGGATTGGCTGAGTTAAGACGAGCCATTACTACCATTGCTGTAACTGCTGAAAGGAAAGCCATGTTGGCATATGCGAAGAAATATACTTTATTTGTATTGATACCTGAAAGTCTTGTTGCCTTTTCGTTGCCGCCTACTGCATACAGATGACGACCTATCGTAGTCTTGCTTGTGATATATGAGTAGATAAGGACGATCACTGCGACCCATATAAGTATTACCGGGATTCCTTTGTACTGTGACAGTTTGAACATAAAGAAGAAAATGACTGCACACAGAAGGACTGTCTTTATAAGGCATGATGTAAGCGGTTCATTCTCATAGCCTTTCCTCGTACGCTGTGCTCTTGCGCGCATCGTCATAAAGATATATACGACAACGATCAGCAGCCCTACTACAAGGCATGTGATGTTCAGTCCGCTTCCATGAAATAGATCAGGTACATAACTATTGAACATATTCAGGAACTTGTCCGGCATAGGAGCTATTGTGAGTCCCTGCAGAACTACGTTGCTGAGTCCTCTCCATATGAACATACCGGCAAGTGTTGTGATAAATGGCGGTACTTTGACATAAGCAACGAGAAAGCCCTGCCATACACCTATCAGAATACCAACGATCATCATGACTATGATTGCCACTGGTATCGGAACATTATGCTTTACCATCAGTATTGCGCCGATAGCTCCAACGAGACATACGACACTGCCGACACTAAGATCGATGTTGCCGCCTGTCAGTATACAGAGCAGCATACCTGCTGCCAGTATAAATACGTATGCGTTCTGTGAGATAAGGTTATTCATGTTCTGCGCGTACAGGAGTTTTCCTCCGGTAGAAACAGTAAAGAAGATAATGACCGCAACAGTTGCTATGATCATTACATATTTTGTAAGAGAAACCTTTACTTTCATTTATTTATCCTCCGTTTTAAGTATGGTCTGTTTCAGTTCTCTTTTTTGGTAAGCAGGATCTTGCTCATTATGCTCTCCTGCGTAGCTTCGGCTGCATCTACTTCACCGACCATCCGGCCTTCATTCATAATGTAGATCCTGTCGCTCATGCCAAGTACTTCCGGCAGTTCACTTGAGACCATTATCACAGACTTTCCTTCTGCCACAAGATTGTTTATGATGCAGTAGATCTCATATTTCGCACCGACATCGATACCTCTTGTAGGTTCATCGAGGATCAATATATCCGGGTTTGCAAACATCCATTTTGCAAGCAGTACCTTCTGTTGGTTACCTCCAGAGAGATTACCCACATTCTGCTGTACAGTAGGACATTTTGTCTTTAATTTATCTACATAATCTTTTGCTACCTGAACTTCTTTATCCATATCGATAACACCACGTTTGCTGCTAACTGAAGACAGATTTGCAAGTGTCGTATTGACCGTTATGGGGTTAGAAAGTATAAGTCCGTTTCCTTTACGATCTTCTGTAACATAAGCTATCTTATTTTCAATAGCCTCGCTGACATTCTTAAGTACAGTCTTCTTTCCGTGGATATAAAGCTCCCCGGTTGTATTTGTTCCATATGAATGTCCAAATATGCTCATCATAAGCTCAGTACGTCCGGCACCCATTAGTCCTGCTATGCCTACAACCTCGCCGCTTCTTACGTTAAATGAAACATTGTCGACGACTTTTTTGTCTGTGTATACCGGATTATATGTAGACCAGTTCTTTACTTCAAGCGCGATATCCCCAATCTTCTTTCCTTCACGTTTCGGGAAACGGTCTGTCATCTCACGACCGACCATGCCCTTGATGATCCTGTCATCGCTTATATCATCCTTGCCTTTTACGAGTGATTCTATCGTAGCTCCATCACGAAGGATCGTGATAGTATCAGCAACATATGAAATCTCATTTATCTTATGAGAAATAATGATCGAAGTCATGCCGTTCTTTTTGAACTCAAGCAATAGATCCAGCAGCGCCTTTGAATCATCTTCATTCAGAGACGATGTAGGCTCATCAAGTATCAGAAGCCTTGCGTGTTTTGCAAGAGCCTTGGCAATCTCGACCAGCTGCTGCTTTCCTGTTCCCAGATCCTTTATCTGCGTCCTTGGTGATTCCTTAAGACCGACCTGCGCCATATATTTTGCTGCCAGTGCGTATGTCTCATCCCAATCTATCGCACTGCTCTTTCCTCTTTCATTTCCCAGGAACATGTTCTCACCGATCGTAAGATACGGTATAAGTGCCAGCTCCTGATGAATCGTTACAATACCCTTTTTCTCACTATCCTTGATGACACCGAATTTACAGATATCACCGTCATATACTATGTCACCCTCATATGATCCGTACGGATAGACACCGCTCAGAACATTCATAAGAGTTGATTTTCCGGCGCCGTTTTCCCCGACGAGTGCATGTATCTCGCCTTCTGCGACCACAAAGTTAACATCGTCGAGTGCTTTGACTCCCGGGAAGGTTTTGGTAATATGCTTCATTTCCAACAGATTCTTTGCCAATTCTTTTCCCCGCCTTTCTTACCCATCTTTCAAAAAAGAGGGCGGGTGATAAATCGCCCGCCCCTGTAGGTTACTGCTGATTACTGAAGATCTGCATCTGTGTAATATCCTGAATCGATGAGAAGTTCTTTGTAGTTGCTCTTGTCTGCAAACTCAGGATCGCAGAGGAATGTAGGAACGATGCCCTTGCCGTTGTCATATGACTTTGTATCATTGACTTCAACATCTGAGCCGCTCATTACCTGACCAACCATCTTAACAACCTGTTCTGCAAGCTTTCTTGTATCCTTAAATACTGACATTGACTGCTTGTCTGCGATCATGTTCTTTACGTTAGCGATATCGCAATCCTGACCTGTGATGATAGGCCATTCTCCGTTGTATGCACCCTCAAGAGCATTTTCAACACCAAGTGCTGTAGAATCGTTTGAGCAAAGGACTGCATCGATGTTAGTTCCATCAGCATAGTATGAAGAAATGATGTTCTCCATTCTTGACTGAGCTGTCTCTGTTGACCAGTTAGCTGTTGCAACATCTGCGAACTTTGTCTGACCTGACTTTACAACAAGTGTTCCGTTATCTACGTAAGGCTGAAGCAGATCCATAGCGCCGCTATAGAAGAACTGTGCGTTGTTATCTGCAGGATCGCCTGTGAATATCTCAAGATTGAACGGTCCCTTCTGGTTTGTAAGGTCAAGCTGGTCGATTATATACTGTCCCTGTGTCGTGCCTACCTTATAGTTATCGAATGTTGCATAATATGAAACTGCATCTGTATCCATGATCAGTCTGTCATATGCGATTACCGGAATGTTCTGCTCTTTAGCCTGTGCAAGAACTGTTCCAAGTGATGAACCATCGATAGAAGCAACAACAAGAATCTGATCACCATTAGCGATCATGTTCTCGATCTGTGAAACCTGTGTAGCTACATCATTGTTAGCATACTGAAGATCTACTGTGTATCCGGCTGCTTCAAGCTGCTTCTGCATGTTTGAACCATCCTGATTCCATCTCTGAAGATCCTTTGTAGGCATTGCAACACCGACTTTTCCGCCAGCTGCTGCTGTTGAAGCTGCTGCTGTTGAAGCTGCCGCTGTAGAAGCAGGTGCTTCTGACGCTACGGCTGAAGATGCTGCCGGAGCAGATGATGCCTTGTTTGCTGTCGGATCGCTTCCGCACCCAGCCAGAAGTGATACAGACATTGCTGCACATAACAGACCACTAACTAATTTCTTTTTCATTTAATGACCTCCCTTGTATTGTGTTGTATGTTTTACATACTCCCTCGTTGCAAATAAAGATTACCATGCATAATGCATAATGAAAATATAAAATACTTGTTGTTTTCTCGTCGTTATGTCTAAATATTCTAGTTCAAAATGTGCTCTAGCATTTTTTTGCAAAATAAAAGGAGCCTGGATAAATTTGTCCAGTCTCCTCTCACAGGATTCTTTTCTTCAATACTTAATATGCGCTGTTCCTCTTAAGCATATCAATTCTCTGATTTGCTATTCATATACACATCTTCTTTAAGATGAAACCCGCTGTCTATGATTACGCTATCAATACTGTCCTTTGTGACCTTCTGCGGAGTTATACGTACATATGGAATGTCATATTTTCCATTGCTTATAGTTTCTACATCAGGAACGTCGCCGCCTTTGGCAAGGATTATAGCATCCTGTGCCGCAGTTCTTGCAAGCTGTCCGATCGGCTTATATACAGTCATTGTCTGCGTTCCTTCCACTACCCTCTGACATGCCTCAAGATCCGCATCCTGTCCCGTAACTATCACCTTGCCTGCCAGTCTCCTTTCTGCCAGGAGCGTCACCACCTGTCCCGCAAGAGAATCATTTCCACACATTATCGCATCAGCTTTGCTGACTTCTTCCGGATGTCCATCCAGAAAATCAAAGGCTTCCTCACCTACCCAGCCGCTGCATTCAGTCTCATCTATTATATTTATATTTCTGTTGATCGTAGTATCAAACCCTTCATTTACGAGTGTGACATTATAATCTTCATGCGGTCCGTTGATCTTGATACAATTCCCGCCGTCCGGAAGTGATGAATTGATGACCTCCGCCATAAATTGTCCTACCGCGCTGTTGTCGAATGATATATACAGATCAGGTCTCGAATCTGTCATCAATCTGTCGTATGCGATCACCTTTATCCCTGCTCTATGTGCTTTCTCAACACTTTCTCCCAGTGATGATCTGTCCACAGGTATAATTACGATCACATCCTCTTTCTGTTTGATGAAATAATCTATATCCTGTATCTGCTTTTGGGCATCTCCGTTTGCTGTCTGCACATTGACGATCGCGCCGTTCTCTGTAGCGCTTGAGACAAAGATGTCCCTGTCCTGCTGCCATCTTTCTATAACAAATGAATCAAAAGAGATGCCTATCTTTACCTTTCCCGCATCCGGGTCGGATTCATCCGTCTGTACTTCCTGCGTATTCTCCCTGCCTGAACATCCTGTAAAGACAGACACTGCTGATACAATGATCATCGCCACAAACCATGCTGCATTTATTTTATTTTTCATTTTATGACCCCTATATACTGATGACATTTCGCTCCGCCGCATCAAAGTACAATCTGTACTTTTGACACTCACATCATTATAATTGTAAACATGAATAAAATGAACCCCGAAAACAAAAAACATAATATATCAGGAATCACCATCGCAGCATCTGTCATAATCCTTGTACTCACTGTAATCACGATACTCAGTATCGTCTTCTACACAACAGTCACAAACAGATTTAACACTGCTGAAAATGAGAATGTCCAAAACTGCAGATATCACTATGCTTTTATTGGAAATTCAAGCAGTTCACTTGACAACATGATATATGAAGCCGCATATAAAGAAGGGCTTTCCCACAATGCATATGTTGAATATATGGGAAGGAACCTTGATGTTTCATATACTAAAGTTGAACTCATGGACATCGCGATCGATGCCAAAGTGGACGGTATAATCCTGAACGGCGATGAGACCGAAGATCTTACAAAAGCTATATATGATGCGTCACTGAAAAACATTCCGGTAATAACAGCAAGTACTGACTGCTCCGGGAGCGCCCGCAAATCATACGTCGGAATCTCATATTATACGCTTGGGCAGGAATACGGGCGTCAGATAGCACGAAACGTATCCGACAAGACTCAGTCAGTCCTGGTACTTATGAGCCCCAACGCCCGCAACCAGGGACAGAATATTATATATTCCGGATTAAGTGATTATCTTGCCAAGATAAATATCAAAAGTAAATTCACCCTGTCAACGCAGGCAGTCGGTGATGGAACAATATTCTCTGCAGAAGAAGATATCTCTGATATATTTGCCGGTAACGAACTTCCGGATATAATGGTATGCCTTGATGAGACTAACACAACATGTGCTTGTCAGGCTATCGTTGACTGTAACAAAGTCGGTAGCACGATGCTTCTCGGATATTACCGTAATGATACGATTCTCGATGCTATACGCAAAAATATCCTGTCATGCTCTTTTACAGTCGACCCAAAGGAAATAGGTATTGACTGCGTTGACGAGCTTAATGATTACAAATCAGAGGGGCGGATAACAGAATACCAGACGATCGGGATCGAAAAGATAGACAGCAGCAATATATATAACTTTATCAGTAGTGAGGAGGACAAAGATGATGAAAAAGATCTCTAAATCAATGTCCATCCAGAAAAGACTGATAACACTTTTCCTCTCCACCTCTCTCATAATCGCGGCAGTTAATATTGCGATCATCGCTAATATCCGATATGCCTTTAGTCAAATTGATAATATATATATGAGTAACGTTGAGATCAATGACCTGTCAAGTTCGCTAGACAATGTACAGTCATCTCTCACAGATTATCTCAATACAAAAAGCACTGAATCACTTGAAAATTTCTACAAGTACTCTCAGTCCTATTCTGAAAAGCTTGGCGAATTCAGCCGTGATATACGTGCAAGTGAAGTCCTCATAATGGAAAAGAATATATGCAGCCTTTCAGACACATATCTTGATGCCGCAAACAGCGCCGTCAATGCAAAGAGAAGTCGAAATATCGTACAGTATAAAAAGAGCTATGATCAGGCATGCGAGCTCGATCAATATATAAATACCTTTATCTACAGCCTCAATAATGTTCAGTTCAAATCAAACGCAGCTGATTATCATGTTCTGTACAGCATATTTGAGAAGCTGGAGATCATTGCGATGCTCATATTACTCGCAGTCATCATCCTCAGCCTTGTCATAACTGTAACAACGACAAGGTCTATCACCGCCCCTCTTAAACAGCTGGCCAATTACGCCGATGAGATAAGCGGTGGAAATTTTGATGTTCCGCCATTAGATATAGATTCCGGCGATGAGATATCGACAGTCAGTGATGCTTTCAATAAGATGGTCGTCAGCATCCGCGGCTACATCGAAAAGATAAAGACAAGCATGGAGACCGAGCGCCTGCTCCGTGAGAAAGAGCTGCTCACCGACGCTCATCTTAAAGAAGCCGAGCTTAAATACCTTCAAGCTCAGATCAATCCTCATTTTCTGTTCAACACACTCAATGCCGGCGCGCAGCTCGCCATGATGGAAAATGCGGATACAACATACAGATATCTTCAGAACGTTGCGTCTTTCTTCAGGAATAAGACAAATCGTGAAAAACAGATAACGACTCTTGCAGATGAGATTGCACTCGTAGATAACTACATCTACATCATCAATGTAAGATTCTCAGGTTCTATTTTCTACGAAAAGCTCATCGACGATGAGCTCACAGGTATATCCGTTCCAAGCATGATCCTTCAGCCTATAATAGAAAATGCGATCAATCACGGCGTCCGTGATATTGATTGGGAAGCTCACATAACCCTTTCCGTCTATAGGACAGGCAGTGATATCTGTATCAGCATAAAGGATAACGGCCGCGGCATGACTCAGGAACAGATAGACGCACTCATCTCAGGCAGTGAACCTGTTCACGTAAAAGGAGATGAGACAAACGGCGTAGGTCTCAATAATGTTATAAGCCGCTTGCGCATGTTCTATAACCGTGATGAAGTCTTTGATGTCACAAGTCCGGGCGTAGATAAAGGCACAGAAGTAATACTCTACCTGCCTGCACCGGAAGATCCTGATTCTGTCATCAAATGATGTGTGTGCCAAAAGCAGTTATTTTTGTTATGATGTGGATGTCAAAAGTAATTATTGTGCCGGGAGGCCCGTAAATGTATAAAGTTCTGCTCGCTGATGATGAGGGAATCGCGCTTGATGCGTTAAAGTTCATACTCAATAAGGATTTTCACGACTGCTGTACTATCCGGACTGCTCAGACAGGCAGAGGTGTCATTGAGATTGCTGACACATTCAGACCTGATATCGCAGTAATGGATATACAGATGCCCGGGATCAACGGAATGGAAGCGATCAAGGAGATACATAATTTTTCACCTTCGACCATATTTATAATCGTATCCGCATATGACAGATTTACGTATGCAAAGGAAGCAATACGTCTCGGAGTCATGGAATACCTAACAAAGCCGCTCGACCGTGAACAATTCGCGGATGCCATGCGTAACGCGATGCGCTCAATCGACAAAGAAAAAGAACGCAGGAACAGCAGTCTCCGTAACCGTGAGAAACTTGAATCAGTAGTACCTATCATCGAGTCTGGATTTGTCTACTCTCTGATACTCTCTGACAGCACTGACGGTCTGGCGGATTACTGCAGTCTTCTTGAGATCACAGCCAAATACGGATGCATAATGGTCATAGAATTTGGTGAAATATCCAACTCGTCATCCGATAATACGAATTCACATCTGCAGAACCGTATAGGTACCGGAATAAGGATTCGTGACAGTTTTCCGCGCATACGTGAAGCTGTCAAAGAATTTGATTCCTCCTCAATAACCGGATCTGTTATGTCTGATAAGATAATCGTCTTTCTTCCTTTCGACCATGAGACTCAGGAATATAATGACCGAATCAGGATGATCGAACGAGTGCGCGTTCTTATAAGTAATCTTGAATCAAAGACTGATGCAAAATACAGGGTAGGAATAGGATCTGTTCAGCCATTTCCGGATATGCGTATATCATACCGCGAAGCAGTCGAATCATTAAAAGAAGGAACGGATACCGTAGCACATGCCAATGATCTTCCTGTCGCATGTGAATACGAAAAAGATTACCCTATTGATCTCGAAAAAAAACTCTTTGCAGCCGTAGAAGCCGGTGATGTTAATGCGTCATCAGATTACGCCGACAGATTTTTCAGCTGGATGACAGATACCCACCGGGATATGATTCAGAGCATCCGCCTGAAATCCCTTGAATTCGTTCTCTGGGCAGAGCATGTTGCCTACAGTAACGGTGCAAAAGGTCAATATCGTTTTGGTGACAGACAGGATTACATGGATATCTGCTATTCAAGCGATATAGATACTCTCCGCAAATGGTTTGACGACCATATTACCGATGCGAGCAGGTGCGTTATAACCAAAAATACGACTCAGGCTGATAACCTCATTGACCAGGCAAGAAAATACATCAGCACCGAATATATGAATGATATATCGCTTGACGATATATCACGCAGGATAAACATTAGTTCATATTATTTCAGCAAACTGTTCAAGGAAGAGACCGGTGTAAATTTCATTGAATACCTTACTGACCTTCGAATGGAAAAATCAAAGGAGCTGCTTGCCTCTCCCAATATGTCCATAAAAGATATCTGCGTATCAGTCGGATACCAGGATCCCAATTATTTTTCACGCATTTTCAAGAAAATAAATGGAGTGACTCCTTCTGAATACAGGGAACAGATCACCGTCACGACTTAACTTAAGTTATCGTCTGCCGCTGCTGCATACAAGGTAGATCACCTGATATTCTTTGGCGATACTGTCAAGAAATCTCATCGCACCTGCAAGCCGCACATCATCAAGATTCACGAACGGGTCGTCAAATACAAGGAATGGTTTTGCCCCGCTGTACATAGCATCAACCATCGCCATACGTCTGCAGAGTCCCACAAGATCCTTATATCCCTCGCTGAGAAGACCTATATCGTGAAGGCTCCCTGATTCTCTGACTTTGATGTTGAGATTGGCATCAAGCTCATATACAGCGCCGTCATGCGATATCATCCCATAATACTTGTCAAACGACGATTTTATCGGATTCATATATTTCGCGGTGAAATTGATCTTCGCCTGTTCAAGACATCTGCGCGTTCTCTCTATCACTTCATATTCATGTGACAGTCCAGCCTGCTCCTCATTCAGTCTCTCATACTCATCTTCATCATTCGATATCTGTTCCATAACTTCCGAAGCATCATCTATCTGAGACCTGTACGTCTGGATCTTCCCCGATATATCATCGATCTCATCCTGAATCTTATTAAATTCATCAGTAAGAGACGCGAGCGACGTTTCCTCATCATTAACTTCATCTGGAACTTCCGAAGCACCTTTCTCACCGTCTTGTACGCCGTGATCCTCGAATATATCAAATCTCGATACATCCGTACCGTCTGTGAATTCCTCAAGTTCCCGCCTGCACTTTTCAAGCTGCCTGCTTAGTCCGCTTAAGTTTATCGCATTATCTCTTATATCAGTCAACTGCTTTTTTATATCCTTGTCATCAGATGGTTCCATTCCAAGTGAGATTATGAACCCCCGCACTGAGTCGCAAAGCTTCTGCGCTTCATTACGGGCCTTTTCTGATTCGCCAGACTGATTCTTAAGGCGCATATATTCGCCGGTATCCGACTTTATCTGTGAGATAGCGCCCGCCAGTTCCTCGTCCGTGTTCTCATCCGATATCAGGTTATTGTATCTGCCTGCAAATGAGATGATCCCGTTGCGCAGTTCTCTGATCATACCGTCATAATTCCTGTCAGCGATATCTCTGCATCTTGCCTCCAGTTCACCGTAATCTCGCAGGAGCTGTCTGATATCATGAAGTTCACGTCCGGCATCATACGCATCATACTGCAGATTCATACGGTCAAACAGCTTTCTTACCTTATCTTCAGTCTCTCTGATACGGTCTTCATCATCTTCTATCTCGTCCATAAGCTGATCGTATCTGCGTTTCTGTTCATTATCACGTGCGCTATCTTCCGCTCTCTTTTTATTTTCCGATCTGATTCCAATAATTAATACTGCGATACCTGCTGCCGCAATGACAACTCCCCCGATAAAGCCTACTGCCACAGACAGCGCTCCGATGACAATAAGTACTATTCCTGCTATCTTTCCGCCTGATATGTGTTTCCCTGCTCCGCGGTTCTGCTCCAATACGGTCCTTATGAGTTCAGCATTTGCTTTTTTTGAGGATAAAGCAGCCTTAATACTGACTGCATCATTCACATCACATATAAGATCGTCTATCTCTCTAAGGTCAGGTCTGTACGCTGAGAAACGCTCTTCACCCTCCCTGCGCTTCTTTTCTTCACTCTCAGACAGCGACATCCCGGCTTTCTCAACCCTGATTTTTGAAAGCCTTGATACATCCCTGGCTTCTTCCGTAAGCTGACCATCATTCGGAACACCCTGTGCAAATTCTGCCTCAAGATGATGAAGCCTGCTGCTGTCATCAGCATTCAGTGCAAAATCCGCCGCTGACCTTCCGGCTGATTCATAAGACGACTGCTCATGTAATGCACCGTCTATGCTATCTTCACCTGGAACATCTTTCGGAAAATAAGACCTGGCCGCACGCATATTATCTTCTGATTCTGTCACAGCTTTCTTTAGCGACATATATCTGCCGTATTCCGCTTTTAGATCTTTGACTGCGCCGAGCTTCTTTATCTGAGTCTGTATCTCATTACTCCTGGTCACATCAGAGTTTCTCTGCTCCTGCAGCGATACAAGCGACGACTTCAGTCCGTCCAGTGTCTTCTGCTGCACATCCTTATTTCTGATCTTCTCGCCAAGCAGTGCTGTCTCTGATTTAAGTCTGCTTAGCTGTCCAGTGCTGCGCCTTGGTGTCAGGCTATCAGACTCTTTTTTGAGCCTCGCCTGAACTTCTTCATAATTTCCCATATCCGCAGTTTCATTAGCTATGCTGCCCATCTTCGCATTTATGCCCGCAGTCATAGATGTGCCGCAGTCCTGCTGCGCCACAAATACAGTCCTTACAAATGATTCACTGTCTATGCCGAACAGATCTTCCCCTGTCTTTTCCGAAAGATCATGACTTTCAAGATTTGTCTTATCATCGAAAAGAGTAAACTCATCGCTCCCTGATTTCTTCTCGCCAAACACTCTCTCGATACGATACTGCCTGCCGTCAGATTCAAAGACTATATTTCCGCCGTACACACCCTTCTGCCAAGGCATATAGTGATGCCTCTCATTTTCCGTATCACTATGTTTCCCATCACCCGAAAAACCATAGAACATAACCTTGATAAATGAAGCGAGCGTGCTCTTGCCCCAGCCGTTGTCTTCACAGAAGACATTGCTGCCCGATGTGAAATCATGACTCCAATCATGAAGTTTGCCAAAATTTTCAATGTGGCAGCTTATAAGCTTCATACCCCATTCTCCTCATCTTTCAGAATCAGCAAATAAAACATATATTCGTCAGATTTCAATCTCTTCACCGGCAAGTGCCTGAAGTCCGCATCGTATCGTCTCGGATTTCTCGTCATCAGTCATCGATGCATCGTTCTGTATCAGGCGCACAAATTCGCCCTTCAGC
>OBMA010000517.1_pt1 | contig 23000 bp, 13 predicted proteins | sample 1539141 | NCBI WGS metagenome assembly OBMA01 (sample SAMEA3991484, study PRJEB22521) | metagenome | biome: anthropogenic terrestrial biome; feature: sewage plant; material: raw primary sludge | place: Sweden | collected 2012-09-26
AACGACTGAACATCAAATTAATGGCAAAAGATGGCAGTTTTTATCATCCCAAAGAATGGTTTACCGTTCCTCTAGCCACCCCTATAAGCCGGGCAACCGGCTTATTTCTTTTTTACAAGTAAACCATTTCAGACAGTCCTAGTATTCAGCTCTATTCGTTTTTTGATGTAAAAAGTTGAGAAAACACATAGACAATGCCTCCCAAAGTTCCCGCAAGCATAAGCAGTACGAAAGTCCAGGAAGCGATAAAGAATACTATATTTAAAATTGAATCTATCATACGCACAAATATATGAATAAATTGACATATAAAATACAGTTTGTGGATGCTTTAAAATCTGTGGTTTATGGTTCGTATCGCGATTAAACGGGTGTATGACGACTTTGATCCGGAGGATGGATACAGGGTTTTGGTAGACAGGCTCTGGCCCAGAGGGGTAAAGAAGGAGGCGTTGCTCTGTAACTCATGGAATAAGGATTTGGCTCCTTCTTCTGAGCTTCGGAAATGGGTTCACGAGAATAAAGAGGAGAGGTGGGAACTCTTTGCAAGTTTGTACATCAAGCAACTGGGTAATTCTAAAGCGGTGGATGATTTCTTGTTGGCCATAAAGGACTTTGAGAGGGTTACGTTGCTGACTGCCACAAAAAGCATGGAGCAGAATCATGCGGGTATATTGAAAGAATATGTAGAGGGGTTGCTTCGATAAAGCAGGGTACTTGCCGCGTCCTTTACCGGATTAACGGCAAGTACCCTTTTTTATACATGGTCTATATGTTGCTTATTTGAACAGCTTGGGTGCGAATTCCGACAGGTAGATGCGCCAGTTCTTCCAGATATGGCCTTCGCCGGTTTCGAAATATTCGTACTTGTAGCCTTTTTCGTCCAGCATCTTGCGATAGTCTGTGTTTGCCTGATACAAAAAGTCTTTGTCGCCGATGGCAATCCAGTATAGGGCCGGCTTCTTGTCGAACTGTGTTTTCAGCTTGGCCTCCAGGTTGTCGTAGATAGGTGATTTTACATCTTTGCCGGGCATGATGGCTGCAGAGAACAAGCCTACGTAGTTGAACATGTCCGGATATTGCTTGGAGATGTGCATGGAATGAAATCCTCCCATGGATAGTCCGGCAATGGCACGGTTCTGTTTGTTCTTGAGGGTACGGTAGGTGCGGTCTATAAAGTTTACCACATCCGGGAAAGCTGCTTCGAAGGAGCCTTCCATGGTTTTAGGTAATTGCATGGATGCCGGGGCATAGCCTAAAGAGGATTCTCCGGGGGCAGCCTCTTGCGATGCATTGCCGTTGGTCATCACCACAATCATAGGTTTTGCTTTGCCTTGTGCAATCAGGTTGTCCAGAATCTGGGCGGTACGTCCCAGTTCGCTCCAGGCATTTTCGTCGCCTCCCATTCCATGCAGCAGGTAGAATACAGGGTAGCGCTTGCCGCTGGTTTCGTAACCGGCCGGTGTATAAACCGTTAAACGGCGGTCCATACCCAGCGTGGGACTGTTATACCATACCTTGGCCACTGTTCCGTGGGGTACTTTGTTCACCTTGTACAGGTCGGCACGCTCGCCACCGATGATAAATACGTTCGTAACGCTTGCCACGTCGCGAATCATATACACATTGCTGGGGTCGTTAATCTTTAGTCCGTCTACCAGGAAGGTGTAGCTGTACAGTTCGGGCTTGAGGGGTTGCGGGGTGGTAAATTCCCATACGCCGTCTTTCTCGGTAAGGTCGGCCGCACCCGGACCGTCAAACTCGCCGTAAGGTGTCTTTATCTTCTGGGTAGGCAGAAAGTCGCCGGTTACTTGTACCCGTACGGCTTTGGGTGCCTTCAGGCGGAAGGATACCGTGTTGTTTTCGTGAATTTCGGGCGAGATAACGGCGGCACCTCCCCAAAGAGCCTGTTGTGCAAAACTTAAAACACACATCAGCAGCATGGCTGATAAAGTAATGATTTTTCTCATGATGTTTGTTAAAATAATGTGAGGTTTTTTAATTATTGATTCTTTCCAAAATTACGGGTAACAAATGGCAGGCAGGTGTACAGGGCCGAGTGCCAGTATTCCCAGGTGTGCCCTCCGTCGCGTACGCGGAACTGGCAGGGAATCTTTTTCTTGCGCATCGCCTGAGTGAACTCGATGTTGCGGTCGAGCAGAAAATCGTCGTCGCCGCAATCTACAAACCAGGCCACCGTGCGTAAGTTGGCGATGCGATCTTCGTCGGCATTCGCCACAAAGTCCACACAACTGTTCTCGATGACCGACTTGGTAAGGATTGCCATCTTATCGTCTGGTTTCTGCGCCGGTGCCGCTCCCATTTCGGGGATAGACATCAGGGCACTCATGGCGTAGACTGCTGCATACATATCGCTGTGCTTCTGTCCGTAACCGGTGGCGCCGCCTCCGCCCATAGACAGTCCGGCAATGGCCCGGTGGGCTTTATCGCCTATCACACGGTAGTTCTTTTCAATGTAGGGCAGAAACTCGGTGTAGAAAAAAGTCTCGTAACTCCATCCCGGCATATCGAAATAGCCGTTCCATACGCCTTCGTAGATATTGCCTCCCGCATTGGGTGTAACAATGATCATCTCGCAGGCTTCGCCGCTTTCCATCAGCTGGTCGGCCACATCTTTAACGTGACCGCGCCCGGCCCATCCCTGGTGGGTGTCCATCATACCATGCAGCAGATAGAGTATCGGATATTTCTTGTTTGTATCCGTCTCGTAACTTTTAGGCAGGAAAATATTGTATGCCCTGTAGGCATTCAACACCTTGCTGTGTATGGAATCTGTTACGATTTTACTCTGTGGCGGGGCGGGCGACTGTGCCAAAGCAGAGAATACAAGCGGGATAGCCAGCAAAGACAAGATTAGCTTTTTCATTACTCGTAATTTTAAAATGATGTATGGTTCTTTACAAATTAGCGACTAAAAGTACTAATTTATTTATTATCTGTTTACGGATCGATTTAAATTCATCTCTTTACCATCGGATTTACCGGGATTGCTGCCTGAGGTTTCATTACATCGAGTGTTTTAACCTTGCTGCTTTTGGCTATCTTCTGTACTACGGTGTCGCGCACGTCGGCCGACGAGGCGGCAGCCATCCACTGATATTCTCCCTTGTCGAGCTCCCACGAAGCCGACTTCTCGTTATAGGAGGCCATGTCCATTACGTGCCAGGTAAGGGTGAGTGTCTGACTTTCGCCCGGTTCCAGCAGGCGGGTCTTACCGAAGGCTTTCAGCTCTTTAGCAGGTTTGTCCAGGGCTCCTTTGGGGGCTTTCACATAGGCCTGAACGGCTTCCCGACCGGCATATTTGCCTGTGTTCTTAACGGTTACCTTTAACTGGCATTGATCTCCTTCGATTGAGGCGCTTTCTATATCGTAGCTGAAGCTGGTGTAGCTAAGTCCGTGTCCGAAGGGGTAGGATACCTCCTTGCCGAATGTGTCGAAATAGCGGTAACCCACATAGATGCCTTCCTCGTAGTTGGTATAGTCTACGTTGGCTTCCGGCACTTTAGGTTTCTCTTCTTTTTTATCTGATTTGAAGTTCATACCCGTTCCCATGGCAAAGGATGGCATCTTGAACTCGTAATCGGAAGGGAAATTGGCGTCTGAAGGGGCATCGCCGTAGTTAACAGCCAGTGTCATAGGTAACTTACCCGAAGGGTTTACTTTGCCGGAGAGCACATCGGCGATACAGTTGCCAACCTCCTGACCCGGTTGGAAGGCACAGATTACGGCATCGGCATATCCTTTCCACGAGGCAGTTTCAACCGGACTGCAGATGTTCAGGATAACTACCAGTTTCTTTCCGGCTGCATGATAGGCTTCGGACACCTGCTTGATAAGTGCCTTTTCGTTTTCTTTGAGCATGAACTCGCCGATGCGACGGTCGCAAGCCTCGCCGCTGGTACGTCCCAGGGTAAGAATGGCAATGTCATTGTCCTGCACCTGTGCGGTCATCTCTTCGGCTGTAGGCAGAAACTCTTCGGCACGGGGCAGGGGAGTGAAGGAAAAGGGGGGTCTTCCCTGTGGGAAAAGTCGTTTCTGCTCGTCGAACAGATGTTTTTTGTATTGCTTAATAAGTTTACCGTCTACTGTATAGCCTGCTTTGCGCATACCTTCTACCAGAGATACCGTATAGTAACCGATTCCCGTACTGCCAAATCCCATACCTGCGGGTACCATGTCGTACGAGGTGGTTCCATACAGGGCAACCTTCTTTACGCCTTGTGCCAGCGGAAGGGCCTCTTTATTGTCCAGCAAAACAATTCCTTCGGCACCAATCTTACGGTCTACCTGTGCATGGCCTTTCAGATCTGTTTCATTGGGGTATTGATAGCCCGCATAGGTGTGACTTTTAAGAACGAACTCCAGTACACGTTTCACGTTGCGGTTCAGGATGGCTTCGCTGAGCGTACCGTTTTTTACAGCTTCGTAAATAGCCTTGTACTGGCGGTCTTGTCCCGGTTGCATCATATCGTTACCTGCCAACATGGATGCAACGGCATCCATCCCTGCATTCCAGTCGGACATAACCACTCCTTTGTAGCCCCATTCCGAGCGAAGGATATCTTCGGTAAGTTCCTTGTCTTCGCAGGTGTATTTGCCGTTCACTTTGTTGTAGGCGGTCATCACACTCCAGGGCTGCGATTCCTTTATGGCTATCTCGAATCCTTTGAGATAAAGCTCGCGCAGGGGGCGGGTGGTGAGTCGGGAGTCATTGTTATTACGGTTTGTCTCCTGATTGTTTACTGCAAAGTGTTTGATACAGGTTCCGGTACCCTGACTTTGAATTCCGTTGATGTATGCTGCGGCAATCTTTCCCACCACCAGCGGATCTTCGGAATAGTACTCGTGGTTTCGTCCGCAAAGCACATTACGCATCAGATTCACACCCGGGGCCAGCAATACATCCAGTCCGTAGTCCTTAACCTCTCTGCCCAGCGCCTGACCAACCTGGAAAGCTGCTTCGGGATCGAAGGTGGCAGCTACCGTGGTGCTGGACGGAAACTCGGTAGCATAATAGGTGTGGCTGTCGAATTCGCGTTTGGGAGCCATTGCCAGACGGTGCGGACCGTCGGCCAGGTAAGCCGAAGGGATGCCCAGACGGGGAATGTCGTAGGTACGGCCGGCTGTGCCCGGAAACTTGGCATCGTCGCTCATTGCCATGCCGCAACCAATTACCATGTGTACTTTTTCTTCCAGCGTCATCGCACGGATCACCTCGTCGACGTTTTGCGGGGTGAGCCGTAGCTGCGGCTCCGGTGACGGCAGCTGCGCCTGTACCGTGAGCGCCAAAAAACCGGAGAAAATGGAAATAGATAGTCTTTTCAATTTCATAATTTTAAATGTAATTAAAGTATAGTATTCATTTAGTGGTAACGAAGAAATTTTCAGGTAAAGATACTACTACACCGAAAATTTCTCCATTAACCTAAATCAATTAATGCTGTACATCTTCCTGATTTGTTATTAATTTATTGGTTTTGTACCGCATAAATAAATTATCACCAGTTTTCATTTTGTTTCATGTTGGGATTTAACTCCAGCTCTTTGCGGGGAATCGGCAACAGTTTATGTTTCGCCTTGAAACCGTAAGCCGAATTCTTGAACAAGAACTTAACACCTTCACTTGAGAAGGCCGGAATTTCCTTCCCTTGCTGACCCATAACTGCTTCAGCATCGTTCCAACGGGTGAGGTCCTGGAAACGTACACATTCCATGCAGAGCTCCAACCGTTTCTCCTTCTTTACATCGTCCAGGGTAACCGTTGTTAAATCGGGTAGTTTGGCCCGCGAACGAATCCGGTTGATGTAAGAAAGCGCTTTGGCCTTGTCGCCGCCCTGTACATGTGCTTCGGCAGCCAGCAGTAATACCTCTGCATAGCGCATCACCCGGAGGTTGATGTATTGCAGGGCCTGAAAGTAAGAGGCATCGTAAATACAGTCTTCTTTCAGTGCACGTGTTTTCCACATAAAGTAACCTTCGTGTCCCACCATATTGGCACCGGGCTGCAATACAACCCCGATCTTATTTAATTGCTCGTAACTGCGCAGTGTGCTGTTTAACCGGTAGCCATCGGTTCCTTCTCTTTCCACAAAAGCATCATACAACGATTTGCGTGGATTCATAAAACCATAGGTACCCGAAGCGATGGTTTGCGCAGCTTCGCCGGTAACGAACAATTTATCCGAACGCCATCCCATCATCAGGTAGGTCATTGTCAGCAGGTCCCAGTTCCAGGCCTGTTCCGGGTCGTTGCGGCGCTGCACCTCCAGCATGGACTCGCAACTTCCGTTGGCTTCTACGTGCAGCAGCTTATCGTAAGCACCCGGGTATAGATCGTATTTGCCGGATTCGATCACTTTGTCGAGAATAGAGGCCGCTTCGCTGTACTTACCCTGGAATACATACGCCTTCCCGAGCATGGCCTGTGCCACCTCTTTGGTGGTACGGATCGTTGTCTCTTTATCGTTAACGTTGTTTTTTGATGGCAGCACGTTGAGGTTGATGGCTTCCGTAAGATCCTTTTCAATAAACGCCCAGGTGTCTTGCGGACTGCTGTTGCCCTGTCTGTACTCGTCCGGGGTAAGCAGATGATCTACGATGGGAGCTGTTCCATAGAGGGTTACCAGTTCGAAATGCGCCCATGCACGGAAAAACTTAGCTTCGGCCAGGGCACGCTTTTTCACATCCGTATCCGGTTCCATCAGGTCGATAATCAGGTTTGCTTTGTAAATGATGCTGTACATGCCCGAATACAAGCTGGCTATCATGGGATGATCCGTGTCGAAGGTATATTCGTTCAACTGTTCCATTTGGGCATTGTCGCCACGCGAACCACCACCGCTCCACACATCGTCGGCCAACGAATTTTTGGTCATGAACCAATTGTAGTAATTGCTGCTCCAGCTGAAGTATAAAGAAGCCAATGCCTGCATAGCCTCCTGATCTGTTTGGTAAAAGTCTTCCTGACTCCCCATATTACCATGTTTGGGGATGTCCAGCCGGTCTTCGCATCCTGTGTTAAGCACCGAAAGCAGTCCCAGCAGCCAAATATAGATATATCTTGTTTTCATTATTCTTACTGTAAATTGTGGTTTTAAAATTCAATATTCAAGCCTAAAACAACCTTCTTTGAACAAGGATACGACCCTTTGTCCACACCCATTCCCGAAGTGGAATTGGCAGCCGCCTCCGGATCGAAGCCCGGGTATTTTGTGAAGGTGAAGAAATCGTCCAGCGAACCGTATACCCGGAGGTTGTTCACAAAGATCTTTTTCATCCATGTTTTGGGGAGGGTGTATCCCAATTGAATCTGCTTAATCTTGAAGAATGATCCGTCGTACACCAAAGCATCGGAGGTCTGGTATTTATCCATGTTCTGGGCGCCGGCGCGTGGAACAGTCCCCGACTTATTATCGGCTGTCCAGCGATTGTCGTAAAATACCTCTTTCAGTTTGTTGGATGCCGCATAATCGGGACGATTGATACAGTTGAAGATGTCGTTGCCCTGCGATCCGGTACCGAACAGCGTGAAGTCCAATCCTTTCCAACCGGCGGTTAGTGTAATTCCATAGGTGAAATCGGGTATGGCATCGCCGATGTAATCCAAATCGCCATCGTTCAGGTCGCCGCTGTTGTCCAGGTCATGGAACATGGGATTACCCGTTTCCGGATCCACCCCTTTGAATTTATAGCCGCGGAAGTAATAAACAGGGAATCCCTCTTCGAAATAGGTGATGGTGCTGGTATGGAAGTTAACACCGTTGATACGCGTAATAGACGGGTCAACATAGGTTACCTCGTTCGTTAAGGTGGCAAGGTTGGCACGCAGGCTGTAATGGAAGTCGCCGATATGGTCTCTCCAGCCCAGTTCAAACTCCCAGCCCTTGTTGCTTACGTTACCGGCATTCATGGGCGAGGTTGTTCCCCCTACAATCAATGAAGGGGTGGTACCGTTTACCAGCAGATCTTTGGTCTTTTTGTTAAAGTAGTCCATTCCCACAGTAAGACGATCTTTCAGGAACCTGGCATCCAGACCGATGTTGATCTGTTCGGAAGTCTCCCATTTCAGTTTATCGTTACCCATGGATGAGGGAGCCACAGCATTGATATAATAATTGCCCGTTCCGAAAGGGTAGAGCCCTTTCAGAGCCATGTCCGTGCTGTATGGATAGTTGCTGAGGGCAGCCAGACTACCGTTTTGTCCCCAGCTGGCACGCAACTTCAAGCTACTTACCTGATGCTTGAGCGGAGCGAAGAACTCTTCTTCCGACAGGGTCCATCCGGCAGATACCGCAGGAAAATATCCCCAGCGGTTGGTGGAGGGAAGCAGTGATAAGTCGGCTGCATCGGCACGAAGTGATCCCTGCAAAAGGTAACGCCCTGCAAATTCGTATCCTACACGTCCGAAGTAAGAAAGTTTGGCCGAACGTATCTTCTCGCCGGCTACCCCCTTGGTTGCCGAAGCCGAACCATAGTTGAGGTAATAGAACAACGGATCGTTTTTCTTGATGGCATCTTCGCTGTTGGCCGAAAGACTTCCATATACATTGTCGTTGGTGGATTCCTGGTACGACATACCCACCATTCCGGTTACAGTATGTTGTCCGAAGCTCTTCGTGTAGTTGGCAAAGTTCTCCCATTGATAATATATACTTGTGGTAGATCTGGCATTGAGGCTCACATAGTCGCGGCTCTGGGTGGAGTTTCCGTAGAAGGGAAGGTCGGTGGACGACTGACGGGTTCCCGACAACCGGTAACCGAAACGCGAGGTGAATGTGAAATCCTTGATAGGTTTGAAGTCGGAGTAGATGGATCCGTTTACGTTGAATCCACTGTTTTTCCCAATATTATTGTCGCGCATGATCATAGGATGAAATTGCTCGCCGGCATAATATTTGGACACTGCATAGTAGTCGCCGTTCTCGTTTTTGAGCAGGTGTTTACCATTATTCAAAGCAGTCTGCATGTGAGCCGGCAGCTTATCCGCTGCGTAGGTATCGGGCGTAAGCGGGTCCAGTTGGAGGATAGAGGTTAGCAAGCTGCCGTATTCGTTGTTCATCGATACGCTGCGTATATTGAATTTCTCTATCTGATTGGTGGTTCCCACTTTGAGCCAGGGCTTGATTGCATATTCGGAATTGATGGTTGCCGTAAGACGTTTGTAAACATCGACATCTCCCTTTACAATCCCGTTATTATCCAGATAGGTTAGAGATAGATAGTAATTGCCGTTTTCGCTGCCGTTGGTGAAAGATACATTGTGCTTTTGCATCTGACTGTTATCAAAGGCTACGTCGGTCCAGGCAGTATTCGTTACCCCGTCCCAGCCGTTTCGAAGTTCGTTCTCTGTAAAAGTCTGCGACTCTACCATATAATCGATGTACTGCTCTGCATTCAGCATGGCCGGGATACGAGCCAGCGATTGCGACGACCATTGGAAATCGTAGGAAATCTTTCCTTGTCCCGCTTTCCCCTTTTTGGTGGAGATAAGTACAACCCCGTTGCCGGCTTCGGCACCGTAGATGGCAGCAGAGGCAGCATCTTTAAGCACCTCCATGGATGCGATGTCGTTGGGATCGATGCCGCTGATGTCGCTCAGCCGGATCCCGTCTACCACATACAGGGGATTGGAGGAAGCATTGGATGAGTAACCTCTTACACGAACGGTAGGCGAGGCTCCCGGAGCAGCAGAGGTTTGGATAACCTGTACCCCGGCTGTTTTACCTTGCAATGCCGCCGGAGCGTTACTGATGGTGCGGTTTTCCAGATCTTCGGCCTTTACCTGCGAGATGGCCCCGGTAACGGAGCTCTTTTTCTGAACACCGTATCCTACCACTACAACCTCTTCCAGCGTTTTAGTATCCTCCTTTAGCTGAATGTTCATCACTCCTGCAACGGCTTTCTTCTCCTGAGTTACAAAGCCGATATAGGAAAATACAATGGTGGCACCCTGCTGTACGGACAGACTGTAGTTGCCATTTAAGTCGCTCATCACACCGTTGGTGGTTCCTTTTTCAACGATGCTCACTCCGAGCATAGGCTCTTTCAGGTCGTCTGTAATACGCCCTGAAACTTTAACGGGTCCCTGTGCCGATAGGTAAGACACAGTGGCCAACAGAAAAAGCACCATGATAAGTAGCTTTTTCACCGATTTGCTTTTCATAATTCTTTTCATTAAGTTATTAACTAGATTGATTACTGCATGTTCCTGGTTTCTTCCCCGCCTTTGCAGGGAATAAGCCGGGAGTTTACGTTCTTTACATTAAAATGTGGTATGGTTTTACGACGGATCATAAGCCGCGGGTTGGAAATGCTCTTAACAGCTCCATCAACTCCTTGTCGTGATTATACTTTTCTTCGCATACATTGTCGAAGCACATCGTAGCACCCTTTTGGGCTGTATAAGGATCCCACTGGGGCAGACTTTCGTGGTTGGGATTGCCTGTCCGTGCAAAATTTATCCAGGCGCTGCTCATTTTCTGTGCCAGTATTTGCGCTTTGCCGCTCCCGCCGGTCATACTGGCGTGACGTGTTACATTGTCGAAAACAAAAGGAATCTCCATGCAGTGTGTGCTTCGCAGGCTGCCATTCATTACGGGTGATTCCCAGGTAAAAAGATACATATAGACAGGAGCTCCCTGTTGAGCGGACTTCAGACGTGCCTGTTCCACGGCACCGGGACGGAAGATTACATCTACATCCAACAGATCCTTGGGTTCATAGTAGGGGTATGCCTTTTCAAATGCAGTAAGGAAATCGTTGGTCTTTTCGCCGTACTTCTGTTTAAGTATCTCTACGGCTTTTTCTTTTGTGATGGTTCTGTAGGCCGGCACATAGGTGCTCATGGTGAATTCGTGCAGTGTGGTTCCTATCATCACAGGTATGTCCTTACTCTGTGCCGGAGCTTGCGGATCGAAAGGTTGTGCGGGCAACACATCGCCGTCTACCGTTGGCGCCCATCCGAAGATAAAGGAGGAGATACCCTCTTTCTCGGCCTGTTCCTTTACTTTCTTTATAGCCGTTTCGCCGGCGGCCAGTAACTTTTCGTAGGGTATTGTTTGCAACTGGTCGAGCTGAGAGGGTTTTAATCCCAATTCCTCCACCACGGCCGTACCGATACGGCGTGAATACGTTGCTTCCATTGTTCGCAACATTGAACCGCTCTGTATAATGGCTTTGTGAAACAGCCCCTTGGCCGATGGTGTGGCAAGAAGGGTGGAGACTTTGCCTCCGCCGCCCGACTGTCCGAATATGGTTACATTCTGTGCATCGCCTCCAAAGGAAGCAATATTCTTGTTTACCCATTGAAGAGCTGCAACTAAGTCGAGTAACCCTGCATTGCCCGATTTAGCATATTTGTCTCCGAAGGCAGAGAGGTCCAGAAAGCCCAGCGCGTTGAGCCGGTGGTTAAGGGTTACAACAACTACATCTCCATTCTTTGCCAGGTTACTTCCATCATAGGATGGTAATTCCTGTCCGCTTCCTGCAGCATAACCTCCGCCGTGAAGCCATACCATGACAGGGCGTTTCTTTCCGTCTTTTAATCCGGGAGTCCATATGTTTACACGCAGACAGTCCTCATCGGGGAACCCGTCGTTCCAGTCAAAGGCAAAAGCCGACTCGTCGTGATACCAGCCTGCACGTTTGCCCTGTGGGCAAGTAGGACCATAGGCACGGCTGCTCCGGATTCCTTCCCACTTTGCAACGGGTTGAGGAGGCATGAAGCGTTCGGCTTTGGCATACGGAATACCTTTGTATATGTACACACCGTTTTCCTGATATCCGGCCACCGTTCCGGATTCAGTTTCTGCAATTGCATTGGTGTCCGACGCGAGGACTTCGCCATCAGTCTTCGCCTCTTGCTTGTCAGCTTTTACAATCCCTCCGCAAGAGGACAGGAGGAGGGCCGCCGTGAGTAGCGGCAATGAGAAAAATAGTTTTTTCATGGTAGCATAATTTTCTTGATTATTACGTCGGCAATATTACCCCCTTTCCTCCGGACGGATTGTCTGATGCATTCAAACGGTTTTCATTTACGTTCAAAATGATTGTTCTATGTGTTCAAATGTTTGTTCTTTTGTTCAAATGGGGTGTACTATAAGCTGTAGCCCGATTATTATGCTTATTTTCGCATCGGAACAAACAAATCGGACTATGTTGATCGCTGATTATCCATACAGAAAAAACACCTTCGTTGCACACCTGTGGCTGCTGCTTTTTATCTGCATATTTTCTTCCTGCCGCCCTTCCGAACCGGAAACCGGACAAGGATATAGTGCCGGAGCAGAGAGCCCGGTCATCACAAACGATATTTCAAACCAACAGATAAAAGCCTTTGCCGAGGATGCACAAGGTTACATCTGGGTAGGAACTTTCCGTGGACTGAACCGATATAACGTGCACGAATACCATCAATATTTTTGTACGGACGACTCGTCGGGATTACCGGATAATCAAATAACGGACCTTTTACTTGACTCGAAAGGCAGGATGTGGGTAGCAACCGTAAACGGAGTCTGCATCTACACCGATAAGGATAATTTTCAGCGTATTCCATTCGATCATGAAAACAAAAATATTCACCAACTGATGGAGAACCGCGAGGGGCATATTCTGATGGCTACCGAGCAACAACTTTTTGTTTACAATTCCGACCGAAACCGACTGGATTGTGTGTTGACGGATCTTGATCCGCAGCATACCTTCAATACGGAATGTCATATTGATAATGAAAACAACCTGTGGGTGGTAAATTACAGTTCGTTACGTAGGTACAACGCATCAACGATGGAGCTTCTGGATTCCGTAGCTACAAAGAGTTACCCTTATCACTCTTTTATGCATGGCGACGAACTTTGGCTTACTGGCAACCAGACTCTTTCTATTTTCGACACACGAACCCGCCAGTACTGCCCTGTTCCGGAGGCAATTGCCAGACATCCCCAGCTGGCCTCGGCCGAAATCGATTATATTCATCCTTATGGTTCACATGCATTGTTGCTGAATACGACCAAATACGGGATGTTCTGCTATAATTATAAGGAGGGTACCGTGACTCATCAGAGTGAAGATGGCTTTCCTTTTGAGGTGCCTCGTTTTAAGATTAACCAGCTGTTTACTGATTCGCAACAGAATTTGTGGATAGGTTCTGTTGATCAGGGTTACACTGTTTGTTACAACTATAAGGAGCGTTTCAACAACAATAATTACCTGCGCTCGCGATTCGAAAATAAATCGGTTGTGTCTATAGCCGTCAGTAAGGAGCAGGATCTGTGGATTTCAACACTGATGGACGGACTGTTCGTTTACAATATGCGGAACCAGAAGATGGAGTCGATAGATTTGGATCGCCTTTTGCCACAGGCCAGCAAGAAAGCTGTGCATGTAAATCAGTTACTAGTGGACCACAGTGATGCGATTTGGATGACTGTAACAGATAACATGGTACTAAAGTGCCGATACGTAAACGGACGGTTGGAAGTGGAGAGCAGGTTTCAGGTATTTCTGCCAATGTCAATCACCCAAGATGAACACAAAACCATCTGGATCGGCACGGCTACTCCTTATGTATATGCTCTTAAGCAAGGCGACACTCAATTTCGTACAATTCAGGCATTCGATACCCGGTTTACCTTTATACCCGGTCTATTGCCTTTACGTAACGGCAATTTGCTGGTTGCTGCTTTTTATCAACCGATGAAGCTGATTGATCGTGAAAGTGATGAGATTAGCCGGTTGGAGGTGACCGACGAGGATATGAAAGGCAGCATCCAACGCTCTGTTTTTATTCCAACGGCCTTGCATGAAGATAGCCGGGGTGATATATGGATAGGTACAGTAAGTAACGGTTTACTTTGTTACACACCATCAACCGGAAAAATAAGGCCTGTATTGGGTAGTCCCTGTCTGGATATTTCCAGTATTGAAGAGGATGAACAGGGGCATCTTTGGGTGAGCACGCTATATGGCCTTGGAAAATACGACCGCTCAGTTGGTACTTTTACCAACTATTTTGCTGCGGATGGAATTGGAGGGAACCAATTTTACGACCGGGCCTCTTGTCGCCTGCCCGACGGAACGATGCTTTTTGGGGGAACGCACGGACTTACTTTCTTTAATCCGCTGGATGTCCCTGCAAAACGGCATGTCCCGTTGCTGTTCGAGGATTTGAAGGTTCACAACCGGCTGATACATCCCAATGAGGCCAATTGTATTGATAAACATCTATCGTACCGGCCGGATATCAGACTGAGTCACGACCAGAACGGATTCAGTATATCATTTACCGCACTGGATTACTGCGAATTTGAACGGGTGCACTATCACTATATGCTGGAAGGATTTGATCATTATTGGGTGGATGCCCGCAACAACCGCGAAGCCTACTATGCAAATCTGCCTGCTGGAACCTATACTTTCAGGGTGAAGATAACAAATAACGACAAGAGTATCGTAGACACCGAAAGTTCGATTCGTGTTATCGTGAAGCCCGCTCCCTGGAACACCTGGTGGGCTTATACGATCTATCTTATCTGTGCGGCGGCTGTCGTACTTCTTTTCCTGCGGGCCTTGCTGCGTATCAAAGCCGAAAGAGAGGCGGCGCATCTGGCAAAATTGGAGAAAGAGCAGGAACAGCGTGTCAACCAGATGAACATGAGCTTCTTTGCCAATGTTTCACACGAGTTCCGAACACCCCTTACTATGATTTCTGCTCCCATTATGCAGCTGTGTAATGCCCCGGACATTACAGGAGAGAATAAAAACCTTCTTTGTATCGTTCAAAGAAGTGTTACGCGTATGCTGCGTCTTGTAAACCAATTGATGGACTTCAACAAACTGGAGAATGACAGTCTGAAGTTGAAGGTTGCAAGAATGGATATCATCGCTACCCTGCAACGGCAGGTGGATGTCTTTTCACTGAGCGCACGTGATAAAGGTATAATTCTGAATACATGCGGAATGGAGGATACGTTTCTTATGTGGATGGATGAGGATAATGTGGACAAGGTTTTTGCCAACCTGATGTCTAATGCGCTGAAATTTACGCCCGAAGGTGGAAGTATACAGGTGACTTTTGATTTAATTAATCAGCAGGAAGCGGCATCTCTTTTTACTCTAAATGAGTCTGCGAAAGATATGCAATACGTAAAGATATGTGTCGCCAACACCGGGAGAAGTATTCCGGAAGATCAGCTTGAAAAGATATTTGAGCGTTATTACCAGGTGGCAAATCAAACGGAAGGTTACTACAACTGGGGAACAGGAATCGGGCTGTATTATGCCCGTTGCCTGGTTAAGCTGCATCACGGACACATTAAGGCTTCTGTTCCGGACGAGGGAGGTGGAGCTGTATTTACTTTTATTCTACCTGTAAATGATTGCGCGTATACCGAAGACGAACGAGTGTCGAGGCAGACAAGGCAGTCGGATATCTTCCCGCTGGATGACGAATACGAGTCGGACCGCTCCGATAACCATAAATTATCAGATCTGCAGGAATTGGGTTATTCTGACACTGATAAACAACCAAAGGGTACAGAAGAGCGTAAGAATATACTTGTGGTGGACGATGATACCGAGGTGGTACATTATCTGAAAACACTTTTATCGCCACACTACCGTGTTATCTGCCGTTTCAATGTAGATAGTGCCCTGAAGGCAATGCAGGAAGAGGCGCCGGATTTAATACTGAGCGATGTGGTTATGCCAGATAAAGATGGTTACAGCCTTTGCCGGGAGGTTAAAGATAACTTGCAGTTATGCCATATTCCCGTTATATTGGTGACAGCCAAGGCCACTTTGGCTAATCAGGTGGAGGGGCTCAATATCGGGGCTGATGCGTATGTTACCAAACCATTCGATCCCGGTTATCTGCTTGCCCTGATCAACTCTCAACTTAAAAACCGGGATAAAGTAAGGAATATTCTCAGTCGATCTACTCAAACGGATAAGATGGACGAGAACATCCTTTCGCCGCAGGATAATGCCTTTATGACCGACCTGTATCACTTGATGGAAAATGAACTCTCTAATCCGGAACTGGATGTGGTTCGTATGACGGAGCTGATGCACATTTCACGTACAAAATTTTACTATAAAGTAAAAGGTTTGACTGGTGTAAACCCCAGTGTGTTTTTTAAGACTTATAAGCTTAATCGGGCGGCGGAACTTATAAACGAAGGAAAATATACGGTATCTGAAATAGCGGATATGACTGGTTTTAGTACCTTGTCTCATTTCTCAGCCAGCTTCAAGAAACATTTCGGTACGAGTCCCAGTGATTACCATAAATCTTAATTTACTAATATTCTGGCAAGAAACGAACTTGTTTTATCATTTATGAAAAGTTGAATGGGGTTTAATAGATTAGTTTTGTAAAATTATTTGTTACTAATCAGATTTGTTTTACCGAGAATTAATCCTATCAGAAGTATGAGACAATCATTGTTTTGCATTGGAATTTTAGTAGCATTCATCTTGGTCGGTTGCAGGGGCGGAGGAGTCGCTGTAACTTCCCTTAAGGTAGAAATGCAGGAAAATCCACAAGGAGTAAGTGTTTTGACCCCCCGTTTTTCGTGGCAGATAACCTCTGTCAACCCCGATTTAGTGCAACAATCCTATTGGATTCAGGTGGCTCGTTCTGCTGAAGATCTGCAGCAGGGCAAAGAGCTTGTTTTTGATTCGAAAGAGGTGCAAAGCGACCAGTCGGTTCTTGTTCCATACAGTGGAGAACCTCTGCAGTCGAAGGGAGTCTATTATTGGAGAGTAAAAGTGATTACAAATCAGGGTGCTACCGATTGGAGTGATGTGAAGCACTGGTCTATGGCTTTCCTGAATGATTCGGACTGGAAAGCTTCCTGGATTGGCGAAGATTCAATCTCGAACCCTAACGAAACAGATCAGGGCAACACACGATTGGCCGCCCGTTACTTACGTAAATCTTTCGAGAACAAGGCTTCAGTAAAACGCGCTGTGTTGTATATTTCCGGACTGGGATCGTATGAAGCTTATCTGAACGGTAAGCGTGTGGCCGAAGATGTTTTTGCCCCCATGCCTTCGTGGTATCCGAATAGGGTGTATTATAATGTGTACGATGTAACCTCGTTGTTGCAGGAAGGGACAAATACGGTAGGTGTAAAGTTGGGTAACGGACGTTATTTCGGCATGCGACAGTCCGAGACAATGATGTTCGGTCTGCCCCGTCTGCTGGCACAACTTGAAATTGAGTATACCGATGGATCTGCCGAAGTGGTGGTTAGCGATAAGTCGTGGAAGGTAACTTCGCGCGGCCCGATTGTGGCCAACAATGAATTTGATGGAGAAGAATATGATGCCCGGTTGGAACTTCCAGGTTGGGAGTCTGCCAATTACGATGATTCCAATTGGAAAGAGGCTGATATCATGACTGCACCGGCTGGAAAACTTACGGCACAGCCCAATCCAAATATACAGGTTCAGGATGAGGTGTCGCCTGTCAAAATTACCAAACGTGCCGATGGTACGTATATTCTGGACATGGGACAAAATATGGTGGGATGGCTCAAAATAAATAATCTTAGAGGAAAGAAAGACCAGCCTGTCCGCTTCCGGTTTGCAGAGATTCTGAATCCCGACAGCTCTTTGTATCTGGCAAATATCCGTTCGGCTTTGGTTACGGACGTATATACGCCTGCCAAAGACGGAGAGTTTAGCTGGGAACCCTCTTTTGTTTACCACGGATTTCGTTACGTAGAGATTTCCGGACTCGATTACCAGCCGGAACTTACCGCTTTTACGGGTAGAGTGATTTACGATAAAATGGAAACGACCGGACAGTTCGAAACGTCCAACCAGATTATAAACCAGGTATTCAAAAATGCTTTCTGGGGTATTCGAGGCAATTATCGCGGAATGCCAACCGACTGTCCCCAACGTGATGAACGTCAGGGCTGGCTGGGAGACAGGGCGACCGGTTGTTTTGGCGAAGCATTTGTGCTTGACAATGCCTCTCTGTATAGCAAATGGATGCAGGATATTGAAGATTCTCAAAGTCCGGAGGGAAGTATCTCGGATGTTTCGCCAAGGTATTGGACCATTTACAACGACGATGTGACCTGGCCGGCAGCTTATTTCTATGGAATGAAGATGTTATGGAAGCAGTACGGTGATACGAATCCGATTGTGAAGCATTATGCTTCCATGAAACGGTACCTGGAACATATCCAGCAGGTATCCATGAAGGACTATATTCTTACCAAGGATACGTACGGCGATTGGTGCATGCCGCCGGAATCGCAGCAATTAATCCACTCGCAGGATCCGGCCCGTAAGACCGATGGTGCGATTCTGAGTACAACCATGTATTACAGTTTGTTGAATCTGATGACCGAGTTCGCAGAGATTTCAGGAAACAAAGGAGATATACCAGGATATAAGGATCTTGCTTCCAAAATTAAGGAGGCCTATAATACCCGCTTCTTCAATAAAGATTCTGCATTGTACGGCAACAATACGGTTACGGCCAACATACTTTCGCTTCAATTGGGTTTAGTGCCCGAGGGATACGAAGCTAAAGTATTCGATAATATAGTAAAGAAGACTGAAGTTGATTTTGGTGGACATGTAAGCACCGGGGTATTAGGTATTCAGCAGCTCATGAGGGGACTTACCCAATATGGCAATGTGGATTTGGCTTATAAGATAGCAACGAACGAGACCTATCCCAGCTGGGGACATATGGTTAAAAATGGTGCGACCACGATTTGGGAGCTATGGAACGGAGAGACAGCTGATCCTGCCATGAATTCGGGGAATCATGTGATGCTGCTGGGTGACTTGTTAATCTGGTATTACGAAGATCTGGCAGGAATCAAATGTGCGCCGGGCTCGGTTGCTTATAAAAAGCTGTTGATGGAACCCAAATTCCCCCAAGGTTTGACTCATGTGAAAGCTGCTTATAAGTCGGCTTACGGAGAAATCCGGAGTGAATGGAGCAAAGAGGGGGATATCTTCTCATGGGATATTACCATTCCCGGCAATACTTCTGCCTTAGTCCGCCTCCCGAAAGAATTGAATCTAGCTTCTCCGAATCAGCAGGGTGTACGGAAAGTTACAGAAAATGAAAGCATGATTGAAATCGAACTTGGATCAGGAACTTATCACCTCTCCAACAGTAAATAATTGTCTTAAACGAACTATAAGATGAGTAGGAGGAATCTCTTACTCATCTTTTTATTTATACTTCTTCTAATTAGATCGAAAACTGAAAGAATAAGCATACGAATGGAAATTGATATGCTATATTTGCAATGCAAAATAGAGCAAAATGTTTTAAATGTGTTCAATCTCAGATTATACTATTAATTTATAAAAGGTTATGAAAAGATTCTTTAGACAATGTGGAAAATTAATGGCTGCGTTTACTTGCGTAGCTATTGCAATCGCTATGCTTGCAATTCCAGAAATGGCTTCGGCAAAGGGAAACAAGAAAGTAGGGATTCAACTTTACTCGGTAATGGATGCAGTAAGAGAAAATCCCAAAGCATCGATCGAACGTCTGGCCGGCATGGGTTACAAGGCATTCGAGTTGGTACAGTGGGGTGGCGATACGAAGGTGTTTGGACTTCCTGCAGAAGAGTTCAAAGCTCTTTGTGATCAAAACGGTGTGAAAATCATCTCTACGCATTCTAGTATTCAGGAAGATACGGCAAAGGAAGATGAGATTATGCAACGCTGGCGTCAACTTTTTGAGATTCAGAAAGCATGTGGTGGCAAATATTTTGTTATCCCTAGTTACAATGTGGACTACACCGTGAAGGATGTACAACAAATGTGTAACTATTTTAACCGTGTTGGTAAGATTGCAAAAGAGTATGGGTTGAAACTAGGATATCACAATCATGCCAACGAATACAAAAAACTTAAGGATAGCGACAAGGTTATGTGGGAATATCTTGTAGAAAATACAGATCCACGGTACGTATGTTTTGAAATGGATGTTTATTGGTGTACAAAGGGAGGCAAAGATCCTGTAGCGTATTTGAAGAAATATCCTAAACGTATCGAGATGTTACATATTAAGGATGAATTTGTGATTGGCGAAAGTGGAACAATCAACTTTGAGGCTATATTCAACCAATTCTATAAGAATGGAATGAAGAATTACGTAGTTGAAATCGAAACTCCAAAAGCATTAAGAGAGAAGACCAATGCAGACGGTAGTAAATATACGAAGGAACAGATTATGAATGAGATGTTCGTAGCAGCACAAAAGAGTGCGGCGTACCTTACCAATGCCAAGTTTGTAAAATAATCTCTTTCCGGTTTTAGATTTAAATCAGATCTATAAGTTATTGATCTGATTTAAATCTAATTCTTCGGGAGCAAGTATAATTCCATGCTTTTTTAAAAAGAGTAACCAAGCATCCTTGTGGAATGGTATGCTATCCACTAAAGTACCATCCATATCAAATATTATAGCTTTTATCATTGCCATTTTAACTATTTCTGAAATACTTTATCTGTTTAAGTCTTAATTCAGCTTGTTCCATAGTAAATTCCGCTTTGGGAAGTTGTTCAACAATTTTGTAATTTTCGAATCGGGCTTCCTTTACATTAGCCCCTGTTGATAATAGATTATATTCATTACAGTTTATACACTGTATTATTTCCCATGAATAGTCAGGTATACCTTCTTCTTTTTTTATAATGTAAGTTTTCAATTCAGTATGGCATTTTGTGCAGTTCTGAGATAAAGTCTCTATAATTCTATCATCTCGTTTGATAAATGCAGTTATTCTTAATAATGTACTTAGTATTCTTCCGTACAACCAACCGTTAAGATTGTCTTTAAAGTCTACAGAAACTATCTCGGAAAGTTGAAAGAAATAGTCACATATAAATTCACATTCTTCAGTGTCGTAATCAGACCTTTTAAAGTTTTTTAGATTGTTCTCTAATACATTTTTTAGCTGTCTGGTTGAATAGTCTGAGTTAATGGCTTCTATTAAACTGTCTGCAGACTTGTTGAATAACCGCTCTAGTCGCTCACAAATATCATTGTCTGACGGATTAAGACCTCTCTTATTCCAAGCCGAATTCGAAAATTTATTAAGATTTTTGAAAGTATTGAGTTGTAGGAGAATGTTTTTTTTCTCGTCCATCGTATTTTAACTATTAATTTATAGAGTGCTTTTATGAAGATAACGGTCTATACGTGATAATAATTGTCAAATATAATATTATTTTTATTCTATTCTGCGAACAGAGATTTGAAAAGGTTAAAACAAAATCCAGCCCTCTCTGTTACTATATATGATGAGGCTTAAGTTGTATAAAATAAATAAGAATCGGTTATTGCTATTACCCCTGGCAATATTGCTTTGTTTTTCTTGTTCACTCAAACAAGAGATAAAGCAGTTCTTTGATATTCCCCTCAATTCATCAGTATACACGCCTAAACCTACTGATTCGAGGGTTTGTACAACTGCGAATTTTGTATCGGTAACCGACCATATTTCTAAAACTAAACCTCAGGGTGAAAGTAAATTTATTGTAAATAGTTCTGATTGTGAGACTCTTTCGCTGATTTGGATAACTAAATCCGTGATTTATGAGGGAAATAAGCTTCGAGGAAAATCCGGAGTTCCCATATTTATACTTCAGCGAAAGCTAATTATTTGATTTCTAAACAGATTTTGTGTTTTATGGATTAAATACAATTTAATCCATCCATCTTTTATTTGTTTAATTTTAAATATTTAGGAATATCATGATTCAAAATAACAAAGAGTTGCAGCAAGCATACTCACTTTCCGGAGCTTTTACTCTTGCGTTGCGTTTAGTGGTTGGTTGGACCTATTTTTCGGCATTCTGGAGAAGGTTGATTCTCGATAACAAATTAATCGCCGATGAAGCAGGATACATTGGTGAAAAATTTAATCACTTTTTGCCAAACGCGTTAGGTATAAAGCCACTTATAGAATATTTAGTTTCCAATCCGGAATCACTTTGGTGGGCTATGGTACTTTTTACAATTGTGGAGGCAATTGTAGGGCTATTTATTATGCTGGGTTTATTTACCCGTCTTATGAGTTTGGGAGTTTTGGCACTTGCTACCGGCATTTTACTTGGCTCCGGATGGCTGGGAACTACCTGTCTTGATGAATGGCAAATCGGAATTCTGGGTATGGCAACCGGATTTTCCATCTATTTTACAGGTGGAGGTGTATATTCGATGGATCACTACTTATTCAGAAAGTCTGCCATCCGCCAGTCTAACTGGTTCGCATGGATCGGATCGGGTGTGTTGCCTATACCCTCTAAAGTTTTAAACCGGATCATTCTTGGTGGTTCTGTAGCCATATTAGGTATGACGTTGTTCACCAATCAGTATTTCCATAATGGTGTATGGGGTGAGTTGCATAATAAGTCCGTAAAACCCGTTGTGGAGATATCTGACGCAAAATTGGATAGTAGACAACTTACGTTTACAGTTTACAGAGTGGAAGGTGCTGATGTATACGGTTCATTTCTTATCGGGATTGAATTAAAAGATAAGGATGGTAACAGTCTGATTAGAAAGGATGGGGCCGAATTATCGAAATTTCAGGAATCAGATATAAAAAACCGATATGTTGCTAAAGTTAAACCCGGAAAACACAGCTTGATTATTCCTCTGGGGAGTAAAGCCGAAATCAGTATTGCCGATGATGTATTCAACACCTTGCCAAAAGGAGAATATAGCCTGATTCTTACAGATATTAGTGGCATTACATGGACTCAAACAATACTTAATTAAGGATTGGCAAGTATAGTAAAGGATATCAGAAGCGTTTTTAAGGCTTCTGATATCTATTTTGTTATAATTTCAGCTTATTTTACGTTTGATTTGCGTGCAATCATCCGTATGATGGCCGATTCTCCGCTATGTCCGATGCCTTCTGAAAGAGTTGTTATACATTTTTCAAGTTTGATAATTTCCATATCCTGAAATATCGTTG
>OBMA010000522.1_pt1 | contig 22901 bp, 12 predicted proteins | sample 1539141 | NCBI WGS metagenome assembly OBMA01 (sample SAMEA3991484, study PRJEB22521) | metagenome | biome: anthropogenic terrestrial biome; feature: sewage plant; material: raw primary sludge | place: Sweden | collected 2012-09-26
GCTCTTCCGATCTTATATAATGCATTTGGGTGGGCTTGCCCAAAGTTCATCCACATTCCCTTATTGACGACGGTTGGTGATAAGAAATTGAGTAAAAGAAAAGGTGATATGTCTATCTCGGATTTAAAAAGACAGGGAGTTTTGCCAGAAGCTTTGATTAACTTTTGTGCGCTATTTGGCTGGTCTCCTCCAAGAGATCTGGCTTCGAAAAAGCATGAGTGTTTTTCAATGGAGGAATTGGAAACCATTTTTAATTTGAATGGTTTGACGAAGGGAAATGCCAAAGTCGATGATAAAAAATTGTGGTTCTTCAATAAGCATTTTTTGCAAAAAAGGATACTTAATCCTTCTACATTGAGGGAGCTTGTCGACGACATTATGCCTTCTTTAGAGTCCATATATAACACATCTACCATAAGCCGTGAGAAAGTAGCTAAAATTTTACTGAACTGTGGTGGTTCTCTATCAAGGATTAACGATTTTCATGATGAATTTTATTATTTTTTTGAAAAGCCCAAATATAATGATAATGATGCTGTCACGAAATTTCTAAGCAAGAACGAAAGCCGCCACATTGCTCACTTATTGAAGAAGCTTGGACAGTTTCAAGAGGGCACCGATGCTCAAAAAGTCGAATCTATGGTCGAAACGATGTATTATGAGAACGGTTTTTCTAGGAAAGTCACGTATCAGGCAATGAGATTTGCTCTTGCGGGATGTCACCCAGGTGCCAAAATAGCAGCCATGATAGATATTTTGGGCATCAAGGAAAGTAACAAAAGATTATCCGAAGGTTTACAGTTCTTGCAAAGAGAGAAAAAGTAATAATAATATTAATAAAAGGTTTCGATACAATAGGGTCATGTAAATACGTCATATACATAATGTAATTAGCCACTACTGTATACGTTTATTTTGTTATTATGATTAAGCTTGATTAAGTTTAATTAAGTTTAATTGAATTTTCTTAAAGAAGCCGACCGAACGTTCTGGAAGAGTTATATAGGAATCGGGTACTAAAAGCGAAATTTGGGGATAAAAGGAGAGATCTACATTTTATTTAAAATACGTCAATTCGACTCACCCTTTAAATACGAAAATAAGTGGTCTAATAAATTTGCAAATTCGGAGATTGATAAGAAATATTTGAGTGAGAGAAAATAAAGAAATGTTTGCTGCAATTGCCTCAGGAAATCCATTGCAACTATCGGTAGAAGTCCCCAATTCAAATGGGTTACAGCATACAATTGTCCTTTCTCGAACGAAACCGAAACTATACTCGCATATAACACTGTTTATATTACCTAATGTTACCTTTCCTCAGGATTATATAGCTACAGTTTATTTCAAACTTAGCCCTCAGGAAGAATTTAAACTATTTGGGTACCTAAGCAGTGAGAAACCCAGTGCCATATTCAAAGTGCAAATACCGAGCTCGAAGAAAGACGCTGGAGATACAAGTGATGGATTAGGTGAGATAGACATGGATGTAGATGATGGTTCGGGGGCCGCTGATCCGTTTACTGACACCAATGGAAGTAGCAGTAATAACATATCAGAATTGATTATTGGTATTTCCATTGAGCCTCGAGAACAAGGAATGATGAAATTAGAAGAGTGGAAGGCCAGCATGAATGCCGAAGCACAAAAGAACAACTCATTGATCTTGTCAAGACCTAACTTAGGAATAATTCGAAATATTACCACGGCAGGGCAGTTGGCACAAGTTTACCCTTCATTGACACAAGAATTGGCCGCCAAAATCGTTCAGCATGCATATAACTATTTATCAGGGTTCCTAGATGCTCAGGGAAACGTGCCCATCAAGAGGTTTGATACATGGTGGGACAAATTTAGAAATAGACTGGCTAACGACGGGACGTTTTTGGATGAAGTAACTAAAAATTAGACACGGATATATAATATATCTCTAATAAGATTCACGAAATATTAATTGAAAAAATATTATTAACGTTAAACTATATATGCAATGACAGTGAAATCAGAGTTCATCTCTAAAATTTTTTATTCTATGAGCCATGGGGTTGCCAAAGATCAAGTGTCTGCTGTCGATAAGTTTCTTATCAAATGAGTCTTGTTCAGTATCTCTCTCTTGGAGCCCATTGTCCAAGTTAGATTGCCTGGCTTTACATTGTTGCGCTAACCAATTCAAAAACCCTTTGTTGATCGTGATGTCACTTTTGAAAATTTTCTTCAAGTTGTAAAGGGTGTCAAAAAACGTTCTTGTATGTAGTTCATCTATACTTTTGTTCTGGACCATCTCTTGGAACTCGTTTGCCCACTCTTGCAGATTTGACGACCAATTCTCAGCATTTCTTTTGAACAAAATTAGATTTGTATCGTCATTTTCGTACATGTCGGCCTTCAAAATTTTGCTGATCAACTCCAGGACTTTTATTTGTAACTGTTTGTCCTTGTTGTTTCTTTCATATACATTTTGTAAAACAACCGTAGAGTATATAGGAAGATCTTCGGATGTGACAGGTAATTCGTTTAAAATGGACAAGTATCTTTTTATTAGGATATTAGAGGATCTGTGGTTAGAATCATTCAAATTTGACAGAGCGGCCATGATTTTGCTTTTAAAATTTGGAAAACTTTCATTAATGAACTCGACTACAGGAGGATTGTTTCTCAAGCAGCTGGTAATGACTCTAGTACTGAGCTCTCTCAATGTTAACGGCAAATTTTCATTGAGACTAAGGTTGACCAAGAGGGCGAATTCATGGGTAATAATTTTGTAGCCGTGCTTGTAATCATGCGCAAATTCCATTATTCTATCAAAACTATCCTCCAATCTGGCAATGTCCTGTGAAGATAAAGTCGGGTTAGAATCTATGATGTTTCTCATTTCTTTGAAATCACTGGAAAATTCATAGTCATCAGGCGATGCTTTCATGTCTTCTGAAGATACAATTAACTCATGGCTACCATTATCACCGACATTCTTCTCATCATTTAGTTTTGCCTCTTTTAAACCTGTGTCCATGTTTATTCTAATGTCCAAACCACCGGGGAGTTCTTGACCTGGCAGTATGGGCTGCCAATCGTGTCTTGGTTCAAATATCTTAGGATAGCAACGATTATCAACGCAGATCGAATTCCCTGAAATTTCAAGTTCTTTAAGATCTTCTGCAGATATGATTTCGCCTCCAGATGGCACTGAGTGTATGGATGAATGCAATATTGTACTCGCCACTAATTTCGAAGATAGGGCGCTCAAAATTATGGGAAGAATCCGGACCATTCTAAGTTTGCGTTCTTGGAAGTGATATTCAATATCGAGAACTTCCAGCGATGCGAAAACTAGTCTATTATAGTTGCTAATGTGTGCTCTATCATTTACGTGGCCTTTTCACATAGTCTGGTCTTTCTTAATTATCACAATTCCGTTACCCGAAATCTAATCTCGTGTTTAGCTTCGATCTGCGGACGTTACTTCTAACGTCCAGAACACTTCACCCGCTATTTACATTTTGATCTAGTTGCGGCCTCCAAACCTGCAGATGAATCGTTCATTACATTCTTGCTGCCACTAGTTGGCCGCTGCGTATACAACAAGAAATATACTATGCATTTATGTAACGCGCTTTAGTCAGTAGCCTCAGTAATGCCTTTTCTAAGGTCAGTATGTCAATATCTCTCGGGTGAACCCCAACATTGTTGTCCTTTCTTCGTTGTTTCTCTCTCTTATCATCTTCTGTGTCTTTGCTTTCTTTTGTTCACAATTTCTCGAGAAAAAAAACTCCGCAGGAAATTTTTCACTTTTATTTTGCTTATACTATAAATAGGAAGGTCCCTGAACTGATTTGTTGACAGTGTTGCATTTCGTATATAAAAGTAAACAGTGGGCTGTAACAAACATATTATATATCACTCGCTACACACACAGCTCTAAATAGCTATGTTACTACGTTCTCTTACAAGTGCCTTCGTTTTAAGTGCTGGTTTGGCTCAGGCTGCTAGCAGCAGTAACAGTTCCACACCATCCATTGAAATTAAAGGCAATGCATTTTTTAATTCGGAATCAGGTGAAAGGTTTTATATCCGTGGTGTTGATTACCAGCCTGGTGGTTCTTCTAACTTGACTGATCCCTTAGCAGACGCATCTGTCTGTGACAGAGACGTCCCCGTTCTGAAAGATCTAGGGATAAATACTGTCAGAGTTTATACTGTGGATAACTCGCAAGATCATTCCCATTGTATGAAACTATTGCAGGAGAACGGTATATACTTGATCCTGGATGTCAATACCCCCACGAGTGCTATTTCTCGTTACGATCCAGCCTGCTCCTATAACGCTGACTACTTACAAAATGTCTTTGCCACCATTGATACCTTTGCTGATTACGACAATGTTCTAGGTTTTTTCGCTGGTAACGAGGTCATCAATAGTGTTAATACTACCAACACTGCTACTTATGTCAAGGCAGTGGTCAGGGACATGAAGAAATACATCAAGGCTAGAAAATACAGACAAATTCCGGTAGGTTACTCGGCTGCTGATATCGTCGCTAACAGACAATTGGCTGCTGAATACTTTAACTGTGGTGATGAAGCTGACGCTAGAATCGACATGTTTGGTGTTAATGACTATTCTTGGTGTGGTGAATCTTCATTTGTGGTATCGGGTTATTCCACCAAGATGAAGCTATATCAAGATTACTCCGTTCCTGTCTTCTTAAGTGAATTTGGTTGTAACCAAGTCAAGAGCTCTCGTCCATTCACAGAAATTGAAGCTATCTATTCCACTCAAATGTCTTCTGTATTCTCCGGTGGGCTAGTCTACGAATATTCCAATGAAACTAACAATTACGGGCTCGTTCAAATTGATGGTGACAAGGTCACTAAATTGACAGATTTTGAAAACTTGAAAAATGAATACAGCAAAGTATCCAACCCAGAAGGCAATGGTGGTTACAGTACTTCCAACAACTATTCTACATGTCCTGATTATGAAAAGGGTGTCTGGGAAGCTAATAACACTTTGCCTGCTATGCCAAGTGCTGCTTCTGCTTACTTCACATCTGGAGCAGGTTCTCCTATGGGAACCGGAATCGCCACCCAACAAAGTTGTGATGCTAAGGACGATGACGACGAAGAAGACGACGACACCTCCTCTTCATCCTCTTCTTCCTCTTCATCTTCATCTTCCGCTTCTTCATCTTCTGAATCATCATCCTCGACTTCAAAGGCATCTTCCTCCTCCCCTTCTGCTAGCGAAACGAGCTTGCTAAAATCTGCCGCATCTGCTACTTCGTCCAGCCAATCGTCCTCGAAATCAAAGGGTGCTGCCGGAATTATTGAGATTCCTTTGATATTCCGTGCTTTGGCAGAACTTTATAACTTGGTTTTATGAGTTTTCACCCCCGTTCTTTACCACATTGTTTCTAATTATTCCGTTAGCGCCGCTTACTTTTAATGTTCTTAAGATAAAAAAACATCATTAATATTATTATTAAAAAATTCATATATATACCTATATCTATATGCACTATTTATGCTTCCACTTTTCTTTTCTTTCTAAATACATCATTCCAAGACGTTTTTGTCCATCTTATGTAATGCATCCTTGATGCTTTGCAATTCTACTTTCTGTCCACGAACGTGCAATCCAGATGCAATGTTCTCTAACGCTGATGAGATCGAAGTTGAATCTTCAGGATTTAGTTGTTCTTGGATACTTTTATTTTTTTGCATATGTTGACGGATTTTTTGATATGTGTAACTGATCGGCAGATACCTCTTTGCATCGGAAGCCGCATTCATTTGTGCATTCTTGCAGGAGCATATTTCGGGTAGCTTGATTGAATTGTAATTTACGTCAGTTTGTTGTTCATTTAGATCCGGTGACAACGCACTGTTGGAAGAGAAAGAGCTTGAACTACATTTATTCGAAAGTGATTGACAAAAATTCCTACTATGGGGGTCTGATCTACATTGCTTGCAGCTTCCAGGTATCCATGACCCATCCTCTTTAGTGATCGGTCTATTCTCGCTATCGTAGATTTCTTTGTCTCCACAGCATTTCGATATTGATTTCTTAGCATCGGATTCTATTTTCTTTTCTGAACAGCAAACGGGGACTAAGGATGGCATTATGTTATTCTTTTGGTTGCAACATGTTACTGGTTTCATGGCATCTTTATTCCTACAACATTTTATTTTTTTGTTGCCACTGCCTGCACATGCATTGATACTGCTGCTGCATGAAGACAGAGGTGAATTAATATGGCCATCAAGCGATGAATTCGTTGAACTAAACTGTCTGCCGCTCAGATATTGATAATCGTTGGCTATATCAATCTCAGACAAAGACTGGTCTGTTAATACCGCGGGCACATGAGATGTTAACAATGGGCCTTCAGCTTTCCTTTTTTTAAACTGACAGCGCCGATTGGTTTAAAGTTTTCTACCATTTCTAATATCGAAATAGGATTGTCTGGCGGGTTTTCTGGCTGCTGTTGAAATGGAGTATTAACAATCAAAGGCAAGGCTTTTTGCAATTCGTTGTTTAATGCTATTGATTTTTGCAAGTTTTCCTTTGTATCGGAAAACTCAGATTCCAGCAGTTTATATTTCCTTTGCCAATCATCGACCAAATTGTGTAGCATCTCAACCTTCTCTTCCAGAACCTGGATTCTTGTTGTTCTGCGTTCCCTATATGCTCTTTGCGCATCTCTATTTTGTCTCCTTCGCTTTTCCACGCTATCGACACCGTTTTCATCACCACTTCCGTTGCCTTCATCATCAGATTTCCCCTCATGACCTTTTGCGCCTTCGTTCTCATGATCTTTTGTGGTCATTTGGTCTTTCTGGTTGGAAGTTTGAACCTTCTTTATCTTGGACGATCCATCATTATTAGCTGATGCATCCCCGCGCTTGGATTTCGGTTTGCGGCCCGGTTTTAGGCGCTGTGGTAACTCCCAATTCTTGGATAACTTAATAGCTGACGGTCCTGATGTACTCACATTTCCATCTGGTGAGGATGGAGGTGGAGACGTCGTAGACATGGAACCCTGTTTATGCCCCAATTTGAAGCCTTTGGGCTTTACGCTAACTGCTACTACAGACCTTCGTTGACTCATGATCCATTGAAAGTGTGTGTAAATGACAAAATTTTGTGCCTTTCTATATTCTTTAATTGATGATTTACTTCCTTGATAACGGCTCAACAAACGAAGAGCAATTTTCAAATTTCAAAAGAAAAAACCGTTGAAACTGTTCTTGAGCAACTTTCAAGCCTCTTATGATGATGTGCTACAGATTGAAGTACAGGTGAAAAGAGGAATAACCAATAGCCTTGTTTGCTTTCTACGGTGGGGCAGCGGATTTTCTCTTTTATGCTTATGCTTCTTCTTCCATATATTACTAATTTTTCTCGAGCGAGCAGCTTTACTGCGTGCATTACCGATGAAAAAAATCGCCGATATATGAAAATCCAGCTCATAAGATGCTGATTAAGGAGTCATGAGTGAAAGGACCCTCGTGGCCATCACAAAAAAGACACTTTGCTCCTGTATAAAAAAAAAAATAAGGTGGTAGTTTAGATAGGGTGTCTATTATATACATGCATAATAATTTAGTTTTGAAGGGTCGCTGGTTTTGCCGTCACGTACGCTTCTCTTTGATCTTTTGCCATTGTTGTCAGAGAAAAGAGAACCGATTGACTTTTTTTTTTTAGTTTTTTTTAGTTTTTTTCTTAGGCTTTGATCTAATATCAATCTTTCTTAATGACAGAAGTCTTCGCAGCTTGATCGGCCGGAATGGGAGGTACAGATTTTGCTTCTTCCTCTTCATCTAGGTTGATATCATCTGGCACATGCTCTCTCGAAGCTCTTTGCTTAGCTTCCTCTTCCTCCTTCTTTATTAGTTCTTCTTGCTCCTTCAAAACGTTCAATTTGAACTCGTTATCGTCGGATGTCTTCTTTTCTTCAGCTTCCGTGGCCTCCGCAGAGTCGGTAGGCTCTGCCTTCTCTTTTTCCTGAGATACTTCCTCTGTCTTCGCTGTTTCTGCCTTTTCATTAACTACGACTAGTTTAGGAGTAACCGCAGAAGCGGTGGTAGCTATAACAGACTCTTTTGCGGTGGCTTCTTCCTTCGGTATAGCAGTTTCCTCGGGTTTTTCTTCCGTCTTTATCTTCTTTTCAGCAACTTGCTTTTCAGCTTCAGTTTCAGCAGCGGATGATTTCGATTCAGATACATCTAGTTTTGCGACGTTGTAAACGGGATCTGGAATGGAACTTAGCACTTGTAATATACCGTCGTAGTACAGATCCAAAAGGTCGTCGTATTTGCTTTTTGTTTCTTTTTTTTCAGCTAGTGGCGAGAATGCCTTTGAATAGTTCTCCTTTGGAAGTCCTCCAAACGTGAACGTGGAACTCAAAACCATCAAGACGGATGGGATTTTTTGTCTCAGTCTCAATTCTAGCCAAACTTTTAGATTATCGACCAAGTCCTCCTTGGATACACCGTACGCTTTCATACCACGAGACACACAAGCTTGATACAGCTCTTCTTGCGATAAACTTTCAACGCCTTCGTAGTCAATAGTTTTATCGTCGTTCATTATATCCTTTAGTTTGGAACGAATTTGGTAACGAAGCATGTTATCGTTACCAAATGGCCTTAGTGACATAAACTTCGACATTGCTGCCAATTGTGGTCTTGACAAGTTATCCAAAACGCTATCGTTTTTGAACATTTGCGCAATGGCGCTTATTTCATCGTGTTGGAAAGTCATAATCTTACCTTCCTTGGCAGAATAAAGCTTCCGGAAAAAATTCAAAAATTTTTGCTTCTTCTCTGCATTTTCAATGGTGTTGTAAGTGATCAAATTGGATTCTTCCAAAGTCTCATGCAAGAATTCGGATGTCTTTTTTCTGATCTCGATGAGCTTATTTCTCTTGGCTTGCTTATCCTTGCCGGATTCGTAAGTGGAGGGCAGTAAGTTGGGGAAGAGTTTCAAAGCGAAAGGCAAAAATAGTTCGGCGAATGGAATAATAAGGAACGCTGAAAAAGGGATCAACCTAAACACATCGCCCATTGTTCTCCTCAATTGGTTCCTCTCTCTTCTAGACAACTCGTAACCCTGAGCAAATTTAATCAAAAGCTTAGTAGAAACTTTGATTTCGTAACCCAAAAGTTTCGTCCCATTAGCATAATGTTTCAAGGCGTGCTTCACTTTGACCATAAGCGTCTCCTTGGGCTTGGCAGGAGCATCGGTGGATGTTGGAGCTACGGGCTTCGTAACACTTTTCGACTTATCAGTAGAATAAAATCTCAAAGATAAAGGATAGTTGGGCTGTACTCCTTGCGCTCTCAAAGGCCAATGACACAAGGGAATAGTGGAAGCTATTAATCTAGGGCCTTGATTTTTAACAAAATACAAGCTTGCTTGACGTCTTGTCACACATGACGCTCTTGATGCGAAATTCAACATCTTAGTATATTATCTGTAGTGATAGAGATAGCGTATATTATGCGCTGCCTCAAATGCACTGCGCTGTTCATATTCATCACCGTGGCAATGACTGATCCATTTATTTGGAGATGATTCAACGAATAATTTTTCACCGCGGGATTATCGCCCAAGACGGGGTCGTTTGAGGGTAATACCGTGGCTAGCTTTATGGCTTGTGAAACTATTGCCAGTTATGTGATTACGTATAATCTACCGTATGTGTGTGTGTATTTATTTATGTAGGTTGCTAATGCTTTGGTGATCGTTTAAAGGAACTTGGACGCAACTCTCCCACGGGTGCCAGGGCTTGAAATCTCTTTCAATGCTGCTATTTTGCGCGACTCTGGGTACACCTTATACCCCTTGTTTCTATGGTTAAACCAATTGAATCTCCAGCAGAGCTCGTGAGCAAATAGCTCGCCGAAGCCGAGCATCATGCCGTTGAGGAAAGGCAAAAGTAGGTTGATGGAGCACGAACCTACAAAGGATACAAGGCTCTGCACAAGTGGGCTCTCATCGGCACTCACTGTGTTCTGCACCTCCATACAGTCTTTGTCTTCTGATTCGTCATCTGACACGCTCTCCCAGAATCCCACAACCTCTGTCATATTTCTGTCTTGTGGCAGTTTCGTAAGAAGGGGGGTGATGTTTCTAATATTACAGTGATGTTCTATTGTTCAAGTAAAGTGTATGGCTGTTTCTTATGGCGCGGAATATACCACTTCGTTATAAGTGATTACATCTCGTAACGCATTCCTCTTGTTCAGTGGTAGGGGAGGCCGATGGTAGTGGAATAATACGCTTTTATGGGCCATTGGTATTACTATTTATCTTCGTTATAATAAATAGTACACGTTGCAGACATATTTGGAGGAGAGTTTTTAAAGTACTGTTGGGGTGCTCTTGCTGTGCATTGTAAGTAATCGTGTCCCAGTGGCCGAGTGGTTAAGGCGATGCCCTGCTATTTCCTCAGAAAAGCAATTAGGCATTGGGTTTTACCTGCGCAGGTTCGAATCCTGTCTGTGACGCATTTCTTTTTTGTGAATTCTTGCTTCTTATCCTTCTACAATCCTTTCGTGACATTTATTGAATCATCTCTACAAAATTTTTACACATAGCTAAGGTTAGCTTGTTCTACATTACACAAGTGGTAGCAAAATCGTTTACATTGCACTCAGCTATATCAACATCACGTTCTACCGCAACTAGTAATGAGCTTGCACATTAGTAAACTGATTGAGCAATATCGTTCCACTAAGGACAATGACCTTAAATATATGCTTTTAAGGCAAAACTTTAAAATTAACGACATAGAGGATGAGCTGGCTCCTCTTGTTAACGAATTGCTGCTCCCGGTATTGGTCGAAGAACAAGACATGGAAATTCTCAACCTAGTATCGTTTCAAGTGCTCCCCGATTTAGTTCTTTCTATGATCAGCGACCCTGCAGCTGCTCAGTTGGGATGGGTAATAAGCTTGATATGCGACCCTTTATTAAACCAAAGCATGATACATGCAAATCGTTCTTTTGTTCTGATTGAGACACTAAGAAATGTGTTACAAAAAATTGAAAACTCCCCTCATTTAGATTACCACCAACCAGTAAACAGTTCATTAGAGTTTATCTCCAAATTTATTGTTGAAATGAAAAGGCATATGTGTGATGTGGATGCTGCGCAGCTTTCACATTCACTTTCTGAAAGCAATATGCTAATTTACATAGAATCCCTTAATCTATTGCTAAAATTTAGCTTCTTTTCAGACGCGGCAAGTCCTTCAGTAATGGTCACACTGCCCTTTGATATTTTGAATGACGTTTTTACAATTGCGCAGGACTATTCTGCTACGAATACAAATGAAAGCATTGATAGGATCACAGAAAAATTACTTTTGACTTCTACGCAATTAACTCATCCGGTGGACCTGGAAAATTTATGCCCCAAAATGAAGTACAATACTTTAGCAGCAGTTTCTCGAATATGGTACAAATTTGGCCCCATAGTCGATAAATTATTTACTAACCGGCTATTACCGGTTCTATTCCCCCCGCAAATGGGAGAAGAATGTAACGTCGAAGATGTTCTCGAAATAGTTCATAACTTCCATCCATATTTTTCTATTCGTAGGCTAAAGGATAATAGGCCTCTATTGTCAGATTCGACTATTAGCCAGCTAAGAGAGGGTTTGTTTGGTATGCTCAGCATATTAAACGACTCGCTGACAAGGACGCAAAATGAAAACGACCATGGTAGCGACAATCTGATCGACAGTGACGACGGATTTGGCTCAGACAACGATCCTGAACAACAAGCGTACCTCGATGAACTCGTATCAGAAGGTTATGACGAAAACATGTATGACGGTGATACGGATGACGAAGACGCAGATGATATAAACGTTGAAAAAAATGATGAAGCCACCAAAGACATTACAGAAACGAACAAAATCCTTTTAATCTTTTCTGAGTTACATTATCCTCAGGAGGAGCGCTTCTCTGAACTGTTGGTTGAGTTGCAGACTAAGATCGCTATAAACACATCCTTAATTGATAAAATTCTTTCAAAAGAGACAACAGAATTACCCACTCACAATGGGGAAATCGCAGATTTGAACGAAATTCTAAATGAAGTGAAAGGCAATAAACCAATTAGAAAAAACGTTATTTTTTGTACGTTAGCGCATACTTTGTCGTTGCAATCCGGTTCCGAATTGTCTGTTCTACAGCTATCAATAGAGGTTATTGATCATCTGCTGGTTAAAAATCATTCAAATAACATCACTCGTGGCGAGCAATTTCAATTGATTAAGTTGATATTACCCCATCTAAAAACAAATAAATCTTTTATTGATACATTAAAAGCAGGAAATTTTACCCAAAAAATTGATGAAGGAGTGACCTTAAGAACAATGATTCTTTCTCTACTACTACAACTATTCCCACTGGATTACTCTATGCTAGGTGAGATTTTACCCACTATTGCGCGATATTCTGTAAGGGATAAGGATCTTGGGGTGAGAGATCTGTCCTTCCAATTGCTGGACCAAATTCTACGCACATACTATAATTACCTAATTGGTATCGATTGGGAATGGTATAAAGATGACTTCTATCAAGTTTTGCAAGAAACTTGTATTAAAAAAGACATAAATACCAACCTCTTGCTACAATTTCCTCCTTATCTCCCTCATGACTAGATAGTTTTATACCAAATACATCATGCATCTTTTTTTTTTCCTTATAGTTTGTGTCATCAACATGTTTTTGCCCGTATTAATACACAATAATCTATCCTCTCAGGCAGGGAGAAGAAAACTAAATATACATAGCACCCTCACACAGGATGTCAAAACTATCGTCTTATCCTCATGCCGCCGATTTTATAAATATGGAAGAACCGCCAAAATCTAAAGAGTTTTTCGATGATCTTTGTGCCGTCCCTAATTTACTCAAAAGACGTTTTCCAAACTCTCGAAGATCGACGCATTATTGTGAGGCTTTAAATTATTCTAGGAAAAAGCTTCCTGTTGTGTTGTCTAAAATGACACTGCAAGAGTTGAGGCACAATATGTCAACATTTTTTTTGCAGGAAAAGGATCAAATAAATATTTATGACACCTGTAAGGTGATAGACATGGGGGACCGTGTCTTGCTCGAAACTATGCCTCCACAGCCAAGAGATTTATTTGAAAAATTGCATGCAAGTAAAACAAATTTAGTAGTTGAGACAGCAGCTTTGGATGAACCCCTACTTACAGTAAAAGCAGAGCTACAGTCATCTTCCTTTCCACAAAAATCAAGCCTATTTCTGTATGAGGATTATAAAAAATTTATTTATCAACAACTAGATATGTTTAGTTAATTACTTACGAAAAGAGAGGCTATTGTTTATTGTTGGCCATTTTATTTATTATTATTTTTTTCCACCTTAGCATAAGGAAACACGATTTGGATTTCAAAAGTAGAGCTTTAATAACAAAAGATAAACAACCACAGTGTCAAGAACGGTTACAACGAGAAGGATAGGCTGATGATTTATCAAACATCTTCTTATTGGTTCCTAGTAATTTCCCTATTTTTGAGCAACAAAATGTCGGGATAATATTCTCATAATACTCAAACACTCTTAATATCATATATATATATACAGTCATTCTTTGTTATTCGTTACCCGAACTTCTTTATTATTATAACCAGGGAACATCAATAACGAGCTACAATAATCATGTTCATCTCCCTCATTGTCTCTTATTTGATGTTACACACGCTTTTCTAGCATAGGAGGAACTTCCATATGCATACTAATAGATCATGCTCAGAAGACACGGATTATTCTGGTTAAAGACATGTCCCCGTCTAAATGTTCTTCTAAATCAATCCATACCGATACCTCATTTGCTTCATAGCCGTGATATTTGCCAGCAAAGATGGTATGCAAAAGGGAAAAGAAGGAACCAGATTTCCAAGAAAGAGTTAAAGCCTCTCAATTTTTCTATTCCGAATTATATTTCTGTGAATAAATTGGCCAATTTGTTAAATTGTCGTGTGGAAAGATTAATCAAAGATTTGACAGCATTAGGTTTCGAAAATATTACAACCACGTATATATTATCAAAAGAATACGTCGAATTGATTTTACAAGAATACAACTTTGCCCTTCCGAATCTGTCAACGTCTACAAATTTAGATAATGTTTATGATGAGCTAAAATCTCCTGTAAACCCAAAATTATTAACCAAAAGAGCCCCCGTGGTAACTATAATGGGCCATGTTGATCATGGTAAGACCACTATCATAGACTATCTAAGGAAATCTTCTGTTGTGGCTCAAGAACATGGTGGAATCACGCAACACATTGGTGCCTTTCAAATAACAGCTCCGAAGTCTGGGAAAAAGATCACATTTTTAGACACCCCTGGCCATGCTGCCTTTTTGAAAATGAGAGAAAGAGGTGCAAATATTACTGATATTATTGTTTTGGTGGTATCTGTAGAAGATTCTCTGATGCCCCAGACATTAGAAGCCATAAAACATGCCAAAAATTCAGGAAATGAAATGATAATTGCAATAACGAAAATAGATAGAATTCCACAGCCAAAAGAACGTGAAAAAAAAATTGAAAAAGTTATAAATGATTTGATTGTTCAAGGAATACCGGTAGAGAAAATTGGCGGAGACGTTCAAGTGATCCCGATAAGTGCCAAAACTGGTGAGAACATGGACCTTTTAGAGGAATCAATAGTCCTATTAAGTGAAGTAATGGATATAAGAGCTGAAAACTCCCCTAAAACTATCGCAGAGGGTTGGATTATCGAAAGTCAAGTTAAAAAACAGGTCGGAAATGTGGCGACCGTCTTGGTTAAGAAGGGCACTTTACAAAAAGGGAAAATTCTAATTTGTGGTAATACATTCTGCAAGATCAAAAATTTAATTGATGATAAGGGCATACCGATTCTTAAGGCAACACCATCATATGCTACAGAGGTTCTTGGTTGGAAAGATGTACCCCATGTTGGAGATGAGGTCATTCAGGTAAAGAGCGAAGCGATCGCTAAAAAGTTCATCAGTAAAAGGCAAGACCTTATCGAAGTTCAAAAAAACTCTAGTATCGTTGAAAAATTAAATGAAGAAAGGGCCCTTGCCAAAGAGCAACACCTAAATAAGGAACTGGAACATGAGAATACTGTCCAGGAACACGAACAAAATACTGGTCCTAAACTTATTAATTACATCATCAAATGTGATGTCTCTGGCTCAGCAGAAGCGGTTTCAGAAAGCATTTCCTCTCTAGGAAATGACGAAGTGAGATGTAATGTTATCTCTTCTTCTGTTGGTATACCTACGGAAAGTGACTTAAAGATGGCGCAAATAACGGAGAGTACAATTCTATGCTTCAATTTGGGGAATTTGCCGAGTGAGGTGATCAACAATCGTGCTGGCATCAAAATAAAACAGTACAATGTTATCTATAAGCTAATTGAAGACGTCACTGAAACACTAACTGAAAATCTAAAGCCCATCTTTGAAAAAAAGATCGTTTCAACTGTTGACGTTCGTGAAACTTTTGACTTTAGGTTAAAGAAAAAAATTATTAGGATTGCAGGTTGCAAAGTAAACAACGGTGTCATCAAAAAGAATTCATTGGTGCAGGTAGTTAGAGGTCCTAACGAAGATGTAATTTTTGATGGGAAAATCTCAACTTTGAAGCACAATAAAGATGACGTAGCAGAAGTTTCAAAAGGGCATGAATGTGGAATCACTTTTGAGAGTGGATTCGAGGGTTTCAAACCAGGTGATAAGATCCTAGTTTATGAAAACGTGCGAGTTCCTCGTTACTTGTAAATAAGTACATCCAGTCGAATCCTTTTAGATTGATTGATCTACAGACGATGCACAAGGAACGCATCGACACGTAAAGAAGATAAGCACACAAAAACTGTACATATGTAAAAATACGTATATAATCTATGTAAATACTGTAAACTATTTAATTATCAAAAATTCATGAAAGACAAATTACCCACTATTCACGTTCTCGATTCCCACTGAACTTTGACACATTCTTCTACATAACCGACACCATGTTCATCAAATTCAGGCATGTAATTTTCAACATCAGTGAAAACAAGAATGGTACCCCATTCCATGCCGTTATCGACAGACACTACTTCTTCCAGATCAAAAATCATCTTTGGCATTAACTGCATTTCAAAGATTCTTTGGCTCGATGGGTTGTAGCCCGGTCTTGGCACAGTGCTTAAAATATCGACTTTTGTTTCGGCATATAGCAAAGGTTTTCCGCCTAAGTCATAACGTAATACTTGAAGCGGGTTGTAACCAACCACTTCTTGGAATTTTTGGAATGTGTCGTCATCAAGAAACTTGGATAATTTTTCTGTCCTCGGGTCCAATTTGATCGGATCTTTTTCGAGATCCTCATCTCCTGTTAAATCTAGTGCCTCCTTATCAATTTTTAAATTTTTTGGCAGCTGCAGATGAGCTGGCTTTTTATTTTTGAAGGTTTCCTCTTCAACGTACAACAAACAACTTTTAAAGCATTTATTGCCATCGTATTCTTTGTCCTTTTGTAAATCATGTAGTTTTCTCGCCGTCTTTGCAGAAACGGTAGCAGATTCCTTCTTTTTGCCTTCGTCCTTGCTTTGTGATATATTGGAATTAATGCTATCAGCTCCAAAAGGGTTAGCATTTGCACCGCCAAATGGGTTGCTTGAAAAAGCATTACATTTAGAATCTGAATTATTCGACAAGTCAAAGGGATTGATTTGGAAGTCTTTTTCCAATGAAGTTGAAGCCATTTTTTCGGAAAGGCTATCAACGTTTTTATTCTTCTTTACTCCTCTGATACAGCGAACAGAATTGCCCTTCCTTTGACATTCGGTACACAGGAAGACATATAATACTCTGTCATCCTGGGGATTAATATAGCTCATATTATTGATACCAAGACGTTGTTGTATGGCACTCATCTGCTCATCATCTAAGGGCGAAAAAGCTTGTAGTAACAGCTTCATATTATCCGCTGATTTACAAGCACCACATTTCAATAGTTCAGCAGGTGGTTCGGAATCCGGATGTAGCCACTTAGGTTCACCGCCAATAAAGCTATCTTCAACTAATATGTCATCAGTCTCTTTAACAGGTGCGTCCACAAATGCTAAAAATACATCTCCCGGTTTACTAGAATACGAATGGTCATCAGTATCTGATGGTGGTAGCTCTTCTATTTTAGACATGAGATAGTGGATAATTGACTCTTGGCTTCTACTTTTCCTCTTCCATGCTGGCAGTATATTTACCGATTAAAAACGATGAGATGAGGCCATTTTGGTATAACATGAATTTTCCGAACAATCAAAAAATTTTTTTCCATCAAATATCACCACATTCAAGTCTACCGAACAAAACGACTTTACCTCAGTCAAGTCTGATTGACATAATAGTCAGTTTAATGCAGCATTAGAGTAACTTCTTCACCATAACACGGTACAAGAAGAATAAAGCTTCCTTTTTATGAACTTGCAGGTGAAATAAGCACATAGATGTACTGAAATATAGTATCCACGAAATAAAGAAAATGAAGTTACTACGCCCATACGTATTTCACTACTTAAGTCTGCTAAATGGCGGCTATTGTATTCAAGAATGGAATCTTTTCATTTTCTATAAGTCAATATTTGAGAATAGTTTAAGTGTCGGTTAAGTTGATTTTAATCTGGAAAATACTACTAAAGATACGATTAAGAAAGAATATACATTTAAATGTTTTAAATACACCCTGGTTGAATTTTGAAACTCTACCACCGACCTAAAAAGCAGAAGAAATGTTTTGGTAAGAGAACTGCTACTATTTTATATATCGCTTAAATAGAGGAGTGGATGCTCAGGATAACATGAAAGCGCGCAAGTGGTTTAGTGGTAAAATCCAACGTTGCCATCGTTGGGCCCCCGGTTCGATTCCGGGCTTGCGCATTTCTTTTTTGTCCACCACCAAAATGTCAATTTTTTTGCCATTTTCTAAATAGTTTTCTTCACTCTACAAGAGATATCACGATTGTTTGCTTTCGATATTATACATTGACTACTTTACGATGTGTTTTATATATGAGTTATGAATTCCTTTTCGTTTTTATATCCTGATACTGAAGCATCTTCCATGTATTTTAACAATAATTCTGCCTTACGCTTGCTAGTAATTGGATCCATCACCGACCTAACTTGAACTTCGACCTTATCGAAAACGTAAACATCCCTCGGTTTATCTGAATTTGTAGGCACAAAGGTTAATTTGTATTCCACCTCATCAAAAGCGGCTGAGTTAGGATCCTCAGTCAAATTATCCAGTCTTATCAAGCCTTCCACGCCAAACTTGGGAACCAGTACGACTATACCATTATTAAATACCTTAATAACATATCCAGTTTCTGTGGACTCGTTATTCCTCATTACTTGCCCGACATAGTATTCTATGCTTGCCCTACCGGCGAATTGGGCGTTTCTGTGCTTTCTGTTGATATTTCTGCAAATCATGTCCATTTTATTCTTATCACGATGAGTCAAACTTAGGGGTTCATACCCAATGGCACCTGCTAATTGTCTATGGGCCACAACATCACAGTAACGTCTAATAGGTGATGTGAAATGTGTGTAGATATCAACGGCTAAACCATAGTGTCTAAAGTCAGGATAAGAATAAGCTCCAGAATAAAAGTATTGGGCTGCCATCATACAGCGAGTCGACATGATACGAACCAATGTATTAAAATATGGATCTTCGGGATCCACACACCTGTCTAAAGAATCGGCCAAGGCCTTGGACGATTCCAACGAAATTGACATATTCTTTCTTGTGTTTAACATTTCATTTAAGATTTCAAAATTGGTAGATGGCGGAGCTGCGTGTCTTCTTAGCATCGCCGTTTGAGGGAAGGCATCGTATATCTTCCTTGCCACTGATATATTAGCCAACAACATAAATTCTTCAACTAAAGAATTTGTCGCCAGTAATTTTTTGATTTCCACTTCATTTGGATCTGAAGTCTCACTATCCATATGGACCTTAACCTCAGGAGAAGCTAAGTTCAAGGCACCTGCCTCTAGTCTCTTTTGCTTCAGTTTTACAGACAATTTCAAGAGAGCCCTCATACCCATCGTTAATTCATCATTTTGGGTTTTGTCATCAATTCTCAGTTGTGCTTGTTCGTATGAGAAAGCTTCTCTAGATCTGATGACGGATTTCATAAAATTAACATTTACAATATTAGCACTATCATCCAATTCCCAAATGACAGAGAATGCGAATCTATCAACGTATGGTTTTAGAGAACACAGGTCGGTACCTAGAAGCATGGGCAGCATGTCAATACGTTTGTCTACCAAATATACAGAAGTACCTCTTGCAGCACCTTCCGCATCCAGGGCAGTGCCCGGTTTAACGAAGTGAGTAACATCAGCAATATGAACACCAACTTCCCAATTACCATTTGGAAGCTTTTTCGCATGTAGGGCATCGTCAATATCAACACATCCTGGAGGATCGATACTACATATAAGTTTATCTCTGAGATCCTTTCTTTTTGTCAATAATGGATCCTTTGAAACAGCCTCAGGATCGTCCAGTTTTGTTGGGGCCTTCCAATCGTGGCCTTCTGCGGGCAAACATTCTAGAACTTTCTTGGAAAAAGGCCTATATTCAACATCATGCTCCAACAATAAGGCCTCTGTTTCAGCTTGAGCAGATTCAATTGTACCGAGGTCTCTCACAAAGTGACCTAATGGGTATTTATGAGTGGTGGGCCACGAATCAATGGAAATGACAATCCTCTTATCCAATAATTCAGCAGCACGCCTTGTTCTGATTCTGACTTTTGGAAGACATTTGTCCATCAAAATAACGAAGACATTCTGTGTACTACTGCTTTGTGGATCAACAGAACTTGGTGCTAGTTGACCGACGTACTGTCTCCAGGATCTTCTTTGTATATATACAACTTTTGCCGTGGGCTGAATTTTTTTCGATCTTTGAGCTATCATAGCATCTTTAGCAAGCAGCCTGCGCTGCTTGTCGGAAATCACGGTGGTATTGGAAGAGGACTCATTATTGTCATCGTCATCGCCAGCCTCAATATCGGGGTTATCGTTAACGTCGAAATGTTCAGAATCCAAGACAATGGATGAGGGTGCCTTCCATTCTGATTGAGGTAGCAGTTCCACGATAACCTGGTCACCGTTGAATGCTCTATTTAGGTTTTTTTGCCCTACAATTAACACTGGTTTGGAAAATCTTGGTAAACTCACTGAACCTTCTAGAAAGTTGTACTCTGATATTTGAATATTGCCCTGGTACAAAACGCCATTTTTCAAACCACCCATTACTCTTGCTGTAGAATAGTACTCCGGGAACGTGAAATCTGAAAATGTGTCCCTTTCAAGATCTTTATCAAAAGAATCCATTTGAGGAATAGAGTCTCTGATGTCGTCTGCATTTGGTAGTAACTCGATATACTGTACCAAGCTCTTGGTTATTATATTGGACTCCACTTCCTTAGTGGCAGCTTCTCTATTCAAACGATCGTTGGTAACAAGAACGACGTTTATGTCATAAGGTTTCAAGTGCTCACTATACCATTGACAGGTTTTCCTTATAGCCCTGTCGTTTCTGTCATTAATCGTTTCATTTGGAAGCCTTTCCACAAAAGTATGTTCACTAAATTCGTTATGGAACACGATGAATCTCTTATGATCGTCGCTATCTCTGCATAGAGTTCTTAATCTCGTGTACACCGGATATGACTTGTTTCTCACTTCATCTAGGACAATCTGGGGGACAATGACGTCGAAAAAACAATTCGGATTCTCTAAAAGGTCAATTGCCTGTAACACCACGTTGGTATCCAAGACGACGTAATGCTTACCAATGGGTGCGCTTAATTCTAAGGGAGAATCTGACAAGATGAACTTCGGCAACTCATTTTGAGCATCGGGGACGACAATTTGCGGACACTTGGTACAACTTCTCGAAAGACATGGGATGTCCGATCTTAAATAGTGTTCTCTTACGATCTTGGTAGCGCCTCCATTACGAGACCTTACAAACACCTTCTGAGTGACGCTTAAACCATCTGCAAGTCTCTTCCGTCTGGGGGCGATAGCGGAAACTGACATGTTGTTTTGGCCTGTATGATGCAAGTATGATAAATAAAACTCGTTTGATCAATGGGTCCCTCACAATGTATCTCTAAGAAGTACTGCAGTAGCACACACATTAAAATTTTTCTGAGATGAGAGAAAATGCATAAAAGAAAAGAAGGCAAACAATTACCCGGAAATAGGGCTTAAATCAAGAATAAACACCTAATTAAAAGTTATTTTAGGTTTATTATGACCTAATAAAAATAAATACTAACCTAAACAAATACCCTAAAGAAGCTACGGCGCTAAAAATATTTCTTTTTACGGTTTTGCCGCATGGTAAAATCTTTTCTTTTTTTCCTTTTCCGCCATGTGTCACTGAATAGAAACGGCATTAAATGACAAAATGACAGTGAAAATTCGAACGCTCTTTTGCTGCCATGATATTGCATCTACCTCTCCTATACTTAGCTGTAGTAGTCTAACCTTGTTCGGGTGGGGGTGTATCGTTAAATGGTACGTAGGCAGTTTTTCACAAATTTTTCTCTTACTTTCAATATCTTGTGTGGGTCCTATTTCAGAAAATATTTGAGATTTCCCACCATTCACTCCAGTTCAAAAGGATATATTCATATTTGTTTGTATATACATCTGAGCATTGCGGATCTAAATAGTGTGAAGTTTTTGAGGTGACTGACTTTCTCAACACGTCGAGCACGACATTTCCCAAAAATAGCTGAAGAACATAAGCTAAGCAAATTACGCAACACACTCTCATATGACCGAAGACTTTATTTCTTCTGTCAAGCGTTCAAATGAGGAGCTGAAGGAGCGAAAATCTAACTTTGGATTTGTAGAATACAAATCCAAGCAATTAACATCATCCTCATCACACAATTCAAACTCATCGCATCACGATGATGACAACCAACACGGCAAGAGGAATATTTTCCAGCGATGTGTTGATTCTTTCAAGTCTCCTCTGGACGGCTCGTTCGACACAAGTAATTTGAAGAGGACTCTGAAACCAAGGCACTTAATCATGATTGCCATTGGGGGCAGTATAGGTACTGGTTTGTTTGTCGGTAGTGGTAAGGCAATCGCCGAAGGTGGTCCTCTTGGTGTCGTCATTGGTTGGGCTATTGCAGGCTCTCAAATCATCGGGACGATTCATGGGCTAGGTGAAATCACGGTGCGGTTCCCCGTTGTCGGGGCCTTTGCCAATTACGGCACAAGGTTTTTGGATCCAAGTATAAGTTTTGTTGTTTCGACCATATACGTGCTACAGTGGTTTTTTGTATTACCCTTAGAAATCATTGCGGCGGCAATGACCGTACAGTACTGGAACTCGTCTATTGACCCCGTAATTTGGGTAGCCATCTTTTATGCTGTTATTGTTTCCATAAATTTGTTTGGTGTACGAGGTTTTGGGGAAGCGGAATTTGCATTTTCCACCATAAAAGCAATAACAGTTTGCGGATTCATTATATTGTGCGTTGTCCTCATTTGCGGTGGAGGTCCCGACCACGAGTTCATTGGCGCCAAATACTGGCACGACCCTGGTTGTTTGGCCAATGGGTTCCCGGGCGTTCTATCTGTTCTTGTTGTTGCTTCGTATTCTCTCGGTGGTATAGAAATGACGTGCCTGGCATCAGGTGAAACGGACCCCAAAGGCTTACCAAGTGCTATCAAGCAAGTGTTTTGGAGGATCTTATTTTTCTTTTTGATATCACTGACCCTGGTAGGATTAGATCGGAAGAGCACACGTCTG
>OBMA010000524.1_pt1 | contig 22867 bp, 28 predicted proteins | sample 1539141 | NCBI WGS metagenome assembly OBMA01 (sample SAMEA3991484, study PRJEB22521) | metagenome | biome: anthropogenic terrestrial biome; feature: sewage plant; material: raw primary sludge | place: Sweden | collected 2012-09-26
CCAGCAGTTATAAGTTTTGTGCTATTACTCATTGCTATTGGTTTTGATAATTATTTTCCACAAACTTGGTTCACTGGCTGGGTGCGTATTGCTTGGTATGTAGTAGCTTATGCTCCTGTGGGTTTTCCGGTAATAAAAGAAGCTTTTGAAAGCATACGTAAAGGCGAAATCTTTTCAGAATTCCTATTAATGAGTATTGCTACAATCGGAGCATTCGCTATTTCCGAATATCCTGAAGGAGTTGCTGTAATGCTGTTTTATGCTGTTGGCGAAGTATTTCAGACATTGGCAGTTCAAAGAGCAAAAAGCAACATCAAATTATTATTGGATCAAAGACCTGATACCGCTACAGTTATCAAAGAGGGCAATACTATTGATAAAAAAGCAGCTGAAATTGTCATTGGAGAAATAATCCAATTACGCCCAGGAGAAAAATTAGCACTCGACGGAAAATTACTTTCAGATAATGCTTCCTTAAACACAGCAGCATTAACAGGAGAAAGCAAACCAGATACAAAACAAAAAGGAGAAACCGTTCTTGCAGGAATGATTAACCTGAATACAGTTGTTCAAGTCGAAGTGACAACGGCTTACACTGATAGTAAGTTGTCAAAAATCCTTGAGATGGTGCAAGATGCCACGGCTAAAAAAGCACCTACCGAACTATTTATTAGAAAGTTTGCTAAAATTTACACTCCAATAGTTGTGTTTTTAGCAATTGCAATTTGTTTAATTCCAATGCTATTTGTCGAAAACTACGTTTTCAGCGATTGGTTGTACAGAGCATTAGTTTTCTTGGTTATTTCCTGTCCTTGTGCGCTGGTAATTTCTATTCCTTTGGGATATTTTGGAGGTATTGGTGCAGCAAGTAAAAATGGAATTTTAGTAAAAGGCTCGAATTTTCTAGATATAATGGCATCTATTCAAGTAGTCGTTATGGATAAAACTGGAACGCTGACCAAAGGCGTTTTTAAAGTTCAAAAAGTGGTAGCCGTTGATATTCCGGAAGCTGATTTAATAAAATTCACAGCAGCATTAGAAACCAAATCCACACATCCGGTAGGAACTGCTATTATTGAATATGCCAAAGGTTCAGAAAAAGAGGTAACAGTTACCGATGTCGAAGAAATTGCAGGACACGGATTGAAAGGTAATGTAGAAGGAAAAGAAATATTGGCAGGAAATGTAAAATTAATGAAGAAATTCAATATCAGTTACGATGCAGAAATTGACAATACACCATTTACAATAATAGTTATTGCCATCAATCAAAAATATGCAGGATACTTTCTAATTGCTGACGAAATAAAAGAAGATGCAAAAACAGCTATCGAAAGTTTGCATAAAATAAACATCAAAACCGTAATGCTTTCGGGAGATAAACAAGCCGTTGCAGATGCTGTTGCAAAAGAATTAAATATCGATCAAGCCTATGGCGATTTGTTACCTGAAAACAAAGTAGAAAAAGTAGAGGAACTTAAATCACAAAACCTAAAAATTGCTTTTGTGGGCGATGGTGTAAACGATGCGCCAGTGGTTGCCCTTGCCGATGCCGGAATTGCAATGGGTGGTTTAGGAAGCGATGCCACTATTGAAACTGCAGATATTGTTATTCAAAATGACCAGCCTACAAAAATTTTTACAGCTATAAATATTGGTAAAAAAACAAAACAAATAGTGTATCAGAACATTGGATTAGCATTCGCTGTAAAAGCAGTTGTTTTGGTTCTTGGTGCCGGAGGTTTAGCCACAATGTGGGAAGCTGTTTTTGCAGATGTAGGGGTTGCAATGTTAGCTATTTTGAATGCAATTAGAATACAAAGGATGAAGTTTTAGCACTAAATTTTAATTTAATTGCCCTATTGTATTACAATCACAATTTATTATATCAAATTTATAATAAATTGTGATTTTTTTATAAGATTTAATTTGTTATTTTTTTACAATTCATCAAAATATTAAGTATTTTAGTTCGTTAACAATTATACCATTCAAACCATTATAGCCCTTGAAAAAAACATAGAAATTACTATTAAATCAGTTAAAAATTTAATCGTGATTTTTCTCAACTGAAACCTAATTTTCTATATTTCTAACCCTATATGAAGCCAAAATACATTTTAGAAAACTACGATAGAATACTAAAAGAAATCAAAAATCCAAAGATTATTTTCAGTAACGATTTGATACCTTTTCTAGAAAATTTTGCTTCTGAAAGCTTCCTTATCTACCAAGTAGATTTTATAAAACAAGACAGCACCACAAAATACGTTGTCAAAAAACCAATCCACAATCTGCATCCAAAAGTTACAAAACTAAATTTCAAGGAACTTGATGTTGCAGAAGAATTTAAACCATTAATTCCAAAAATACTAGATGAATTAAACATTCTGGAGCATCAAATTAATTTGCGTTGGTGTACCAAAAACGGCAATACTTTATACATTTTAAAAGCGTGTGAAATAGAAGATTTATCCCAAGAAAAACGTTTCTTTCTGTATTGTTATCATTCACTCAAAGATGAAAACATAAAAATCAAGAAAATAAATAAAGAACGGGTTTTCAAATTAAAAACAAAAAAGAGAATTGAACAGTACATTCATCGAAAACAGTATGCACTTGAAAATTTAGCCCATAAATTAATCAAAGAAATCAACCCTTCAAACGCATCAGACCTCTACCAATTTTCTAATAATTATGATAAAATTGATTGTCTAAAAATTTCCTATATTTATCTTGAAAAATTACTCCGCTTTATCGAAAAAGAATATCGTAACTACTTAAATGTGGATATTAAAATACCATATCGTTCCACTTTCGTTAAAGAATTTGAAATTACAAACAAACTCAACGAAGTCAAATCACGATTATTAGAAAGTAACATAAACGATAACTTATTAAAATTAACTTTCGAACCATTACTAAAAATTGAAACAATAAACATTAAGGAAAAATTGACCTATTATGAGTTCAATTATTGTTCAGAATTTATCTTGACACTACACAAACAGATCAACTCCGAAAATAATTCCGAAGAGACAATCAAAGACTGCCTTTTCGATTTAAACTTCAATTCATTGCAATTTTTTAAATACTTAACTGTTGAGGTTTTGCAAGAACTAGAAACACAGGAAAACAATATCAAAAAAATAGATATTCTATACCGATTCCTTAAAAATTACAATCAAAAACAAAGTAGGAACGCTATAAAATATAAGTCAAACTTACCATCATTAAAAGAACAAATCATTGGTTGGTTAGAAGAAGAAGTAGAATATTTAACCAAAAAAGTAAAACTAGAAGCCAATCAAAATATTGCTAATGATGAAGAAAAAATCAAATTCTTAACAGGCTTATCAGTGGCGCAATTAAGTTATTTCTTTGGTTTATTGATGGAAACAGGAATTATAAAACACAAAAACCAAACCGATGTTTTTAGATTCATTTCGGAAAATTTCAAAACAAACAACACCGAAAAAATTTCAGTCGATAGCATAAAAGTAAAATACTATAATGTCGAAAGCACTACTAAAAATGTACTTCGAGAAAAAATAATAGAATTAGTTGGTCTCACGAAGTTCTAAAACTTCTCGCATCATTCTCCAACCAAAACCAACCATTCCAAGCAACACCTCATCCTCAATTTGAAGTAACGAAGTAAGATTTGGAATTTTATGCAATTCCATAAATCGTTGCAATTCGGGACTAATTACAGTTTCATTTTTCATAATACTATCTTTTTGATATATACGAAAAAAATCCATTTTGGTAGTTGGTACAAACAACAGCGTGGGACATCGATCACCAGCCAAAGAGGTACGACCAAGCACCTACAGCTCCGATAAACCGAGCCCACGCATAGCGTAGGCGAACAGTTTACTTGTAGAGCTGATTTTGAAATTTGGTCGTTTTCTTTGGCTCGAAATAACTTTCGCAATATATTTTATAGTGGTTTTATCACTATTCTGTATTCATTAGGCAAATTTAGGTATAATTGTATCAAAATAGCAATCAAAAACACATAAATAAAAAAAGTTTTCAATCTAATTGCTTGATTTTACTGGAGTTTGTTGGGGGTTACGGAACCCCCTGTAACTGTTTTGGTATTACTTTATTATTTCTCTTTGTCCGAAATATTTAAAACCACAACATTATGGCAATCGAAGTTATCACTCGCGAAGATTTGAATGAATTTCGCACACTCCTACTTTCCGATTTAAACGCAATGTTTAATTCAAAACCACAACAGCAAAAACAATGGCTCAAATCTTCCGAAGTCAGAAAGTTGTTAAACATTTCTCCAGGTACTTTACAAAATCTTCGCATCAATGGAGTACTATCTTATACCAAAGTTGGCGGAATAATTTTCTATGCTTATGCTGATTTGCAAAAAGTATTAGAAACTAACAAAGTCGAAGCAACTCCCAATTTGTTCAATCCTAAATGGCTGGTAAGATGAATTATATCAAACACCTCACAGGTTTTTTCAATCGCATTGCCCTTGAAAATTCACTCAATCCAACACACATCAGTTTATATTTAACACTTTTTCAATGTTGGAATGTCAATCGGTTCAAGAATCCCATCACAATCTCCAGAGACGAAATGATGAAAGGAAGCAAAATTGCATCAAAAGCTACCTATCATAAGTGCATTAAGGAATTACAAAGATTAGGATTTTTAGACTACCAACCCTCTTTCAATCCGTATTCTGGAACATTGGTTTTTGTACATAATTTATCCGAAGGCTACATCGAAAAACCAATTATTGAAGAAAAAACCAATTCAAATAATGACCCAACCACACCATTTTTTGAACCAAGCAAACCAAAAAATGAACCTGTTAATGGTAATGTTGCTGAACAGGTTAATGAACTGCCTTATATATATAATAATAAACAAACATCTAAAAACAATAAAAACATAGATATAGACACCAATTTTCAAAATTTTGATAATGATTTGTTTTTAAAAAATGAAACTGCTGAACAAAAAGAAAAAAGTTCCGGCAAAAAAGAAAAAGTAAAATCCCCGACATTAGAACTGGTCAAAGAATATTTCAAGTTTCAAAATTTTACCGAATTTGAAGCAGAACGATTTTTCAATTATTACTCCAGTATCGGTTGGCTCATTGGAGGAAAAACCAAAATGAAAGATTGGCAAGCTGCTGCACGAAACTGGATGTTGAATACACCTAAATTTTCGGTCAATTTACCAAATCCACAAGCCCAAAAAGCAAATCCGCAACCTAGAGCCTACAACCTCAACGCAACCATTGATAAAAATTATGCAGAACCATTGTAATCAGATTTGTCATTGCGAGGAGTTGCGAGGCACGAAGCAAAGCAATCTACGTTTTGACAAATAAAAAATCAAATTTTCAAAACGATGAATTCACAATACAATTATCCCGAAATAATGGCTTGGTTGGAAAGTAAGGGAAAACTACAGTTTGGCGAAAAGTTCCATTTTAGAGAAGCGGACATAATCAATATTCAAAAACTGATTTGCTATTTTCTAAAAGATGAGGTTATGGCAACCCATTTTAATTTAGATCTATCCAAAGGAATTTTACTCTCTGGACCAGTCGGCTGCGGAAAAACAACATTAATGACATTGATGCGACACGTTGCACAACCAAACTACAAATTTATAATGAAAACTTGTAGAGACATCAGTTTTGAATTCATCAAAGACGGCTATCAAACTATTCACAAATACAGTAACGGAAACAATTCATATAGTGAATACAGAAACTATTGCTTCGATGATTTAGGCGTAGAAACCAACCTTAAATACTACGGAAACGAATGCAACGTAATGGCAGAAATTATACTTTCCAGATATGATATTTTCATTTCAAAACAAGTCATAACACACATAACCAGCAATCTTTCCGCTTCTGAAATCGAAACTACCTACGGCAATCGGGTGCGTTCACGCTTACGGAATATGCTTAATCTAATTGCTTTTGATAAGGATACAAAAGACAAACGATAAAGTCATTTTGACCAACAAACAAAACTTAAAAATTCTACAAATGAGAAAAACAAACACCTTCTGGAACTGGTTCCAAGACAACAATAAAACTATTCAAAACATAGCAAATGAAACACCTAAAAATCAAAAACACATTAGTTTTTGGATCGATAAACATTTGAAATTCTATTGCAAAGAATTAGATTTTATACTCGTTTTTTCAAAAATAAAAACAACCAAATCCGAAATGATAATTACGGCAAATGGCAATCCGGATTATTTCCACCAAGTAATACATTTAGTTGACAATGCACCTCAACTCAAGAACTGGAAATTTACAGCATTTATTCAACCAACATCCGAAATATACAAAATTAGTATTGGACTTGATGACCCATACATTTTTCAAGATATTACACTAAAAGCAAGTGAACTCAAATTTACTCCACTGGATTACGAAGAAGAAAAATCAAAAGTAGATCTAATTATTTACCTAAAAAACTACGCATTACATTGTGATAATAAAACGTTGCAACAAGCCATTTTTATAGTAATTCAAGATTTATTAGGAGAGAAATCCCTATTTCAAAATATCAATTTAGTTCAATTGGCACAAATGCCCGACAACGATAATGGATTAATTCACTTGTACGAATTGCAGTTTTATATTGATGAAATAAATGCTTTCAAAAAAAATATAATTCCATAAAAATATAAGTTTTTTTCTATCCAAAATACCTACTTGGTTTTTGATAAACATTATGCCTACTTTTGCAGTCTTGATTGATACTTTTTAAAATATGGAAGAAACAGCCGAAAGAATACTTGAGATTTTACAAGATTATCATTGTGATTTTCCAGCGACTAAATACGAAATGTCGGTCGAACATATTACAAAATGGGCAAATCAATTTGAAGATGATGCAGCATTCGTACTTTCAGAATTATTACATTTTCTGCCCCAAATTTACATTTCTAAAAGCAAAGCAATCGAATTACTTAAACAAAGATTGATAGACTTTCAAAATCTTTACAAGTACCAAACAATGAATGAATTCATTATGAATACGCATTTCATTGATGTACAAAAAGAAGAAAAAAGTCAAAAACAAATCCTAACATTAGTCAAAGAAATCATTAATAATGGCTTTGGAATTAATTATGATCTAACAATAAACGAACCTAAAAAGCATCATATTTATTTTGATGATGTGTTAGCAACTGGAGGAACTATCTATAAAGATATTTCCATTTGGTTAACTGAAAATTTCCAAGATGTTGTTGAAAATAAAAAAACCTTTGCATTAAGTTTGTTCTGTTTTCATCAATTGGGTTATGGTAATATGAAATGGGGATTAATGCAAGATGAACAATTAAAAAAACTATTTGACACCTTTGAAGTAAGTAATAATATCATTGAGAAAGTCGTACAAACTAAAACCAATTACATTATAGAAAACCAAGCAAAATGGAGTAATCAAAGATTAAATTGTGCATATCCTTTGCAAGAACAATCAAAAGATGTCTTGGTTTATTTAACCAATTTTAGCGAAAGTAGTAGCAAAGTACAAGCATTTAGAACACCCAATACACCGTTAATCGAAACCTTTTTTACAAATAGTGAAAACAGAAACAAACTCGAAAAAATATTTACCGAAAAGGGGTTGGAATTATTAAAAAAAGTAAATTCAGATGAAGTTGATTTTGCTAAAAGACCATTAGGATATACTGTAAGAAGTCATAAAACTTTAGGAACAGGAACTTTGTTTTTTACTTGGCGCAACATATCTAATACTTGCCCTTTAGTATTTTGGTGGGATGTACCTAGCCACAACTGGACACCATTATTTTGTCTCAAAAACAGAGGTATTTAATATTTTTTCACTAATTTGGCACTATGAAAATTTCAGAAAGAACATATAACAGTTCAGAAGTTATTGCTTTTAAAAGCACTAAAGAAGAATTTGGAGGTTTATCAAATATGGCTCCTGGTTATTCTATTCGTGTAAATGACGTAATTATCCCTTCCGCTGAAGCTTTATACCAAGCGTGTAGATTTCCTTTGTTTCCTCATATTCAAGAAGAAATAATCAATCAAAATAGTCCAATGACGGCTAAAATGGTTAGTCGAAAATACACCACACACACTAGACAAGATTGGGAAGAAATCAAATACGCTGTAATGTATTGGGTGCTAAAAGTAAAACTATCTCAAAATTTAGATAAATTCTCTAAAGTTTTAAGTAAAACCGGTAATACTCCAATCGTTGAATTATCTCATAAAGACAAAGACTGGGCAGTTATACCTTACACAAAAGACACACTAAAAGGTAAAAATGCGTTGGGTAGATTACTAATGCAGCTTCGTTCAGAATTTATTATAAATAACAATAATATAGAATGTGTTTGTCCTCCAAACATTAATGGTTTTATGCTATATGGTTCAGAAATAGAAACCGTTTGCAATCCCGAAACTGAATTAGAAAACAAATTACTTTTCGATTTAGATTTCGCATAATAAACCTTTTCCTTTTTAACCCATTATCTCATTCAGCTGCACAAAACTTTCATTTAGTCCAAGTATTCCTAAACTCAAGTCTTTGTTTGCTTCATTTCGCTAATTCCATTTCTAATAACGAAAATATTTTTTTTGATTTGATTATAACTAAATGCATAAATCTTAAAGTAATTAAGCAGAAAGTATAAGATTTGAATCCAACGAATGAAATTTTTATAATTCTCTTCTAAAGTAAAAGTCAATTTAATATTCAAATTGGCTTTTTTAATTCAAAACAATATTGTAATATTGCAATATAAATATATTACTATGGGAGCAAGTAAAACAGATTTCTTTACGGATAGTCAAAACGAACTAGCTATTTTGACAAAAGCATTAGGGCATCCTGCCCGAATTGCTATTATAGAACACATTTTGAAAGTTAATTCTTGTATCTGCGGAGATATTGTAAACGAATTGCCATTGGCACAACCTACAGTTTCACAGCATTTAAAAGAATTAAAAAATGCAGGATTAATAAAAGGAAGCGTTGAAGGAAACTCAATTTGCTATTGCATCGATGAAAATGGTTTTGAAAAAGTAAAAAGCTTTTTTCAAAACATACACGAGCATATTGAAAAAAAGAAAACCAAATGTTGTTAATTTAAAAAATCATATTATGAAACTATCAGAAGTAAAAAATCAATTAAGTACACTTGAAACTGTAACCTTTCAATTACCAAACGGAACTTTTGTTCCCGAACATTTCCACGTTACCGAAGTAGGTTTGGTAACCAAAAATTTTATCGATTGTGGCGGAACTGTTCGCAACGAAACCGTTGTCAATTTCCAACTTTGGGACGCAAATGATTTTGAACACAGACTAAAACCAAAAAAATTTTTAGATATTATTACATTGTCAGAAAAAGTTTTAGGCATTAAAGATTTCGAAATTGAAGTGGAATACCAAGATACTACAATAGGCAAATACGATTTAGAATTCAATGGAGAGAATTTTGAGTTGGTAAACAAACAAACTGCTTGTTTAGCTCAAGACCAATGCGGAATTCCATCAAAAAAACAAGAACAAACAGGATCAGGTAAAAACAACGAACCTTGTTGTAGTCCTGATGGAAACTGTTGCTAAAAAATGAAACTTCAATAAAATGAGAATAGCATTATTTAGTGATATACACGCCAATTTACCTGCTTTGGAAGCTTTTTTTGCTGATGTTGAAAACAGAAATGTGGATGCTTTGTATTGTTTGGGTGATTTAGTAGGCTATAATATTTGGCCTAATGAAATTATCCAGGAGATTAGAAAACGAAATATTGCAACCATTGCTGGAAATCACGATGAAGCCATTGGGAATATGGTCAATACTCAAAAAGAAATTGATGTAAGTGTTTTAAACAACGGATCCATTTCTAAAGAATTCACCAATCAATTGTTAACCGAAGATAATCGGTTGTTTTTGCAAACACTTCCTAGAGATATTCGGTTAGAATTTAAATTCAATACTGAAACAATTATTGTTTTATTAGTTCACGGTAGTCCAAATTCAATAAACGAATATCTATTTGAAGAGCGACCAAAAAATGAATTAATAGAAATGATGAATGCTTCAAACGCAGATATTTTATGCTTTGGACATACTCATAAACCATTTCATAAAATTTTAGACATTCAAACAAACGGCATTATTAACTATAAACACGCTATTAATATTGGTTCAGTTGGAAAACCTAAAGATAATAATCCCCAAGGCTGTTATGTTATTTTAGAACTGAATAAACCCACTTCAATGTTAGACAAGAAAAGTATTGATATAGAATTTATACGTTTCGACTACAATATTGAAAAAGCTACAAAAGCTATTGAAGATAGTATTTTACCTAACGAGTTTGCAAATAATTTAAGAAACGGACATTAACCAAAACCACAAAAAAAATGACAACAACACAATCAATCCTATTTTCAGAAATAGAAAACGTAATCAAGAATTTAAACATTGAAAACATTACAGCAGAACGTAAAGAAACATTACAACCGCTTGTAGATTTTATTCAAACCAAAGCTACAAATCAACAAGAAATCAGACTAAACTTAATTTGTACTCACAATTCACGAAGAAGTCATTTGGCACAAGTTTGGTCACAAACTGCATCGGCGTATTTCAACATAAAAAATGTTTCTTGTTATTCAGGCGGAACAGAAGCAACAGCAATGTTTCCAATGGTAGCAAAAACTTTAGAAAATCAAGGTTTTATAATTAAAACCATTTCAGAAGGAAGTAATCCTGTTTATACAATAAAATATGCCGAAAACGAACACCCAATTATTGGTTTTTCTAAAACCTATGATGATGACTTTAACCCAGAAAGCGAATTTGTAGCCATAATGACTTGTTCTCAAGCCGATGGAGGTTGTCCTTTTATTGCAGGTGCAGAAAAACGTATTCCAATTACTTTTGAAGACCCAAAAGCATTTGATAATACACCACAACAAGCAGAAAAATACGAAGAAAGAAGTTTGCAAATTGCAACCGAAATGTTTTACGTTTTCTCACAAATCAAACAATAACTATGTCAGCAAATAATTGCGCACCAGTAGTCGAAAGAAAAAAGTTAGGTTTTTTAGACCGCTTTTTAACACTTTGGATATTCCTTGCAATGGCAATCGGAGTTTCAATTGGTTATTTCATTCCATCAAGTAGCGGTTTCATCAACTCATTTTCGAGCGGAACAACCAATATTCCGTTGGCAATTGGTTTAATCCTAATGATGTATCCACCATTGGCAAAAGTAAAATACGAACAAATGGGCGAAGTGTTCAAAAACACAAAAGTTCTCGGTGCATCATTATTCCTAAATTGGATTGTTGGTCCAATATTAATGTTCTCGTTAGCACTTCTTTTCCTAAAAGGGTATCCCGAATATATGATTGGACTAATCCTAATCGGATTAGCTCGTTGTATCGCAATGGTAGTAGTTTGGAATGATTTAGCCGAAGGTGACCGAGAGTATGGAGCAGGCTTAATCGCTTTAAACAGTGTTTTTCAAGTATTGCTATACAGCGTTTATGCCTATTTTTTCATTACAATTTTGCCACCCTATTTTGGATATACAGGTTTTGAAGTCAACATCAGTATCGGACAAATTGCAGAAAGCGTGGGTATTTATTTAGGAATTCCGTTTGCACTTGGTATAATTAGCAGATATACACTAATCAAACTAAAAGGCGAAGAATGGTTTCAAACAAAATATGTTCCTGTGATTTCGCCGATAACATTAATAGCATTGTTATTTACAATTTTAATAATGTTTAGTTTAAAAGGCGAACTGATTGTGCAAATTCCAATGGACGTAATTCGTATTGCCATTCCTTTGGTTATTTATTTTGTTGTAATGTTTGTAGTTAGTTTTTTCATTGGAAAATATTTTGGTGCAGATTATTCAAAATCTACAGCAATAGCATTTACAGCAACAGGAAATAATTTTGAATTAGCAATTGCAGTAGCTATTGGTGTTTTCGGTATCAATAGCGGACAGGCATTTGCAGGTGTAATTGGTCCGTTGGTTGAAGTTCCTGCATTAATTGCATTAGTAAACGTTGCTTTTTGGTTCAGAAAAAAATATTTTGTAATACCAATTTAAAGAAAAATAAACAATATTAACCTATTTATCAAGTATTTACTAAAATTTTAATAGCACTTATTTTAAAAAATAAGTGCTTTTTTTGCAAAATATAAACTTGAATTATTTTCGTTCGGTGGTAAAAAAGACGTTTTACATTTCATAAGCCACTCCTTTGCCAACGCTCCAAAAGTTTTTGTACGCCCTAGAACGTTTACGGTTCAAAAGAAAATTTACTGCTAGGGCAACAAAAACTTTCCCCAAGCTGTGTTACATAACGTGGCATTATAGGGCAACAAAAGTCGTCTTAATTTGAAAAATTGTATTTCGTTGCCCTATAATAACGTTATGTAAAACAGCCGCCACACCCAACGCGCAAGGGGTTTGCTCCAGGACAACTTTTTGAGCAGCTCCCATCGCATCACCCAGCCGCTCAAAAAACCGTCCTTCACAAACCCCAATCATCGCTTCGATTCAACTTTATTAGTAACGATGATATTTTATTTTCATAAGAACTTATCAATGGTTTTAGCAACAAACCGCATAAATCGGTAGTGTTTGCATTGCTTTTGTAAGTGCCAAAAATAGCAGTAACATTTTCTATAATCTACAAATTTTGATTTTGCTATTTTCGGCACCCACAAAACCAAAAATGCCAGCAAGAGTGTGATTTTTTATTTGCCAGAACTATCGAAGTAATTGTTTTCACGATGGCCAAGATGCCATAGCAATTTCATAACACATTCTTTGTTAACCGAAAATTTAATTATTCCAAGAGCGTTTGTGGCATCAAGCCATCATAAAAACAATCAGAAACATTAAGGTAGGCAAATAAAAAACCACACACTTGCCTGCGCTTCTGCCTCATCGCACTAGGAATTATTTTTTTCATTGTTTTTGTAAGTGTAATAAATTGCTTTTCGAGTTCATTTCTAAAAATCACGATTTGAATAAAGCAATTTATTACACCCACAAAATCAAGTCCAGGAAAGAGTATGAAATTTTAAAGCAGAAAAATAATCGGAATAGATTTTACATTTCTTTTTTCTGCTTTAAAATTTCATACCCTTTCTGAAGAACTTCCATCTTCCGAATCAACATTTTTTGATCCCATTTCATAAGAAATCTATCGGTCACGAAGAAAATAAAAAAATAAATAAAAAGAAAGTAAAGGTAAGCTCCAGTTTCAAGAAAAGAAAGTTCAAGCCCTACGGGTTTTCAATAAAATCTCCACCCTACGTTTTCATTTCGCTTGAACATTTGCTTTAAATCAAATCCATATTTCCGAACAACTTTATCGTAAAATCCGGGTAGTATTTTTTTGAAAAAACTTGCTTTTCTTGAAACCTCCACTTGAGAGATGACTTTCTTTTTTTTCCTTTTTTTTCTTTTAAAAAATTTAATGTGTGCAGAGCGTAGCGAGGCACATTATCCTAAAAACCGAAAGTATGCCAAATTTTATCATTAAAACCCACCAGAAAAATACGCTTTACACAAAACCTCATTTATTCATATTGAACAAAGGGATGAACAGCGGTAAGCCACAAAAAGAGCCATTTACAAACAGTTTTGTGGTCATTTTCCAAAATGAGGAAGATTGCGAAAGTATCTATTTTGTGGCTTACAGCTTATGGAAAACCAAGTTTTGGCATCCATATTTAGTTGGTTCGGTTATTCCGTTTTTACGTCTTCCGAATTTTTCAAAAGAATTCAATCTAAAAGCCAGTTTGATGATGCAGGAACACGAAGAACATCAAAAAAATATTGCAGCTCTTAAACTTTTGGAGAAAAAAGAAAAACAATTTCACGAAAATATCAATCTTATCAATGACTTACGCAAAACCATTTTATACAGGTATTGCAGAAAATAATTATGAACTTAAATCAAAACTTATGAAACTATTTATTTTGTACCAAACTGACAATTGGAAATCCAAAGCATCAAGAGTGTGTTTTGGAGTTTTCGACACCAGAGCCAAAGCCATAGACAGTGCAAAATGGCAAGAATTATACAACCACAATTCCGAAGTGGTGGTTTTAGAAGTAACGCTTAATCTATTTGAAGAGGTTTAATTTTTAACCACAAAAAAAGCCCAATCCTTGCGGTTTGGGCTTCAATATTGTCTAATCCAAAGGTCACCACAACTAGAATTAGACTATTTTTTGTGCTTCTTAATGAAAATTTTGAGTATCAAAGATATTAAAAAACTGACTATTGCCCCAAGCGTGGCAAGAATTATAGTTTTCAACACATCTTCCGAATGTAAATTCGGTAAAACACTCAAAAAAGTACCGCCAGCGGTACCCATTACAGTGGAATTACTGTGATTCATCTGCTTTTTCTGTGGTCAATTGACTAACCGCTGAAATAACACCTCCAGCAACCGCCAAATAACCTGCTACCGATGTAACAACAACTGGCAAAGCAATTGGTGCAGCCAAAACAGTTCCGCCAACGGCGGCCAATGTCAAACCAATATTTCGAAGCACTTTGAAAAATTTTGGAGTTGGAGCTTTCGCTCTTTTTATTGCATTCATAAAATTATTTTTTTATCATTCCCATTGGGGAATCTGATTTAACAATCAATTCAACACTTTCATTATTGCTCAAAGCTTTATAAACCAATTCTTTTAGTTTAGCAAAAGCTTTTCGAGACATCAGACCTAATCCAGGTCCTGAAAGTTTCTTTACTGGAGCAATACAACCGTTCAATTCTAATAAAGCATTATTGGCAGGATGAAACAAAATCAAGCTTCTATTTTTCACGTCCAAAACTTCTAAATGCCATTTAAACTTGTTACTGTACCGCTTTTTAATAAAATATTTCCCTTCCGGAATGCAGGAAACTTTCGTTTCGTTATTCTTCCAAGGCAATTCAATAGCATTACAAATGAATTTACCTTCGCATTCGAGTTTACCATTCGTTCCTTCAGGGAAATAAGTTCTAGTTATCGAGATAACCATTATACACCGCTATCAACTTTAACAATCGATAATGGATTGTAAGAGCCATTTTTCAGTGCATACATTTGACCATTGACTTGTTGGTAAAACTCCAATCCTAAAGCCAAAAACAAAGGTTTTGTACTAGCAGGCGTTACAGGATTAGAATGATTGATAGCATCAGATGGATTAATATCCCAAGGCAAAATATCTGATTCTGAATTGGAAACTACGAAAGTTTCGGCTTCAAAATCAATTTCTGCACCTGCAGAAATGATTTTATAATGCGTTGTACCACTCGGTGCAGCAATCATATTCAAGGGGATAAATGGAACTAAATCAACAATAATGTCGCCTGCTACACGGTCAATTGTTGCTACAAACGGAGCAAACAAACTGGTGCCCAGTTTTCCACGAATATTGAATTCAAAACCTGCCAAAAGTTCGGCTTCGCCATCAATTACGTTTCGTAATCCTCTAACACTAGTCGTATCAGCTTGGATGACCTTAACCATTTGTTGAGTTAATCGGCTAACCATTCTGCTGTCCGCAGAATTGATTAAAACAGCTCTCAAAGCTGTTCTCAAAACCTTTCCTGCTTTTCCTGCACGACCAAACTCCGAACCATTTTCACGTGTTCTTTGAAACGCAGGATCACTCGCAATTCTGCTCGCATCAATGCCACCTTTTTCACGTGCCAAATGCCCGTCTTTGGTTTTGTAAAAAGTAATATCTCCGATAGTACCTTTCAATTTAATTATGCCTTTCTGTCTTGCCATAATTTCTAAAATTTAGATTAATAATTATTCTAAATCATCTTTCTGTTGCAACATCTTCCGATTGATTTCGAGACAAATTTTAGCTAATTAAACCGAATAAAAAAGCAGTGACTATTCCGTATGTCACTTTGTGACATAAATGGCAGAAATCATCATAAATGCCGATTTATGAACTTAATAAATTGAAGAAAACCAACGCTTCTGAACAAAAAAGATTATTCCTTAATTTTATCCCATCAAATATTTGGATTATAGGGCTTTCAAGTATATCAAAGCCTAGTCAAAGCTATAGATAGTGTATGAAAACTGAAAATAAGCGGTTGTGTATCTACCCAAAGGACATACAACGCATTACAGGAAAGAGTTATCGCCAAAGCATTAGATTGTTGCAAAAAATCAGAACCAAGCTTAATAAGCTTGAAAATGAATTTGTATCAATTGAGGAGTTCTGCCAATACACCAGTCTAAAGATTGAACAAGTTTTGATTTTGATTGTTGATTGAAATATGATAGTGTCCTATTCAAATAATGAACTGAACATAACTAAAAAATGAATTTAAAACCAGTTCATTTATTGGTATTGTTTACCCCTTAAAAGTTTTGTTTTAACTGGTTAATTATGTAATTTTACAGTTCACAATTTAATCGAATTCAAAAAACGATAAAAAAGGGGGTAAATTCGGTTACCCAATTTTAAATTCAATTACAAATATCTGGTTTTTAATACGTTGAAATAGATTGTCAAATCCCTCTTTCTCCGCAAAAACCCCGAAAACAAAATGTTTTCGGGGTTTTGTCTTTTATGGCTTTTCAATAAACTTTAAAGACAATTGTTCTTTAAAGAAAGCATATCTGTTAAGTCTATAAATTACAACACCCATAAAACATCACTATTTAACTCTTTAATAGCGTATGAATATCAAATTGATCGCCATTGGCAAAACCGACAATAAAGCATTACAAACCTTAATCGATGATTATACCAAACGATTGTCGTTTTATATCAAATTTGAATTGGAAATCATTCCTGATATCAAGAATGTAAAAAACTTGTCCGAGAGTCAGCAAAAAGAAAAAGAAGGCGAGTTGATTCTATCAAAGATTACACCTACCGATCAATTAATTTTATTAGACGAAAACGGAAAAACCTTTTCAAGCGTCGGCTTCTCTGCCGAATTGCAGAAAAAAATGAACTCAGGAATCAAAACCTTAGTTTTTGTGATTGGTGGACCTTATGGTTTTTCAGACACAGTTTATGCTAAAGCACAAGGCAAAATTTCACTATCATTAATGACCTTTTCCCATCAAATGGTGCGTTTATTTTTTATTGAACAATTGTATCGTGGATTTACTATTTTACGCAACGAACCATACCATCATCAATAAACACTAAAAAGAAACATTTTATTGATTTCTATAATTGTAGTTAAAAAATGAATTCTTGCCGAGGCGCATTGGCGTCAAATCCGTTATACTGCAAGCCTTTTATAAAGATTTGATGTTGTAGGTAAGTATCAAAACTACTTTCTTTTGCAAAACCAAAATACAGCATTCTCGTTTTGTTGCTTGGCAATTGATTCAAATAGTCTTGTAAAGCAGTTTTATTAATTTCTTTAGCATCTACAATAACGGTATTGTTTGGAGTAAAAAGAATCAAAGTTGCGGTATTCGGTTTCTCCATTTTATAGGTCACATTCGTAAACGAAACAAAAGCCAAGTTTTTGTGAAGACTATCAGCATACGAAAAATAGTTTTCGGAGGTTTCACTTTTGTGCATGCTTTTCTCTTTTTTGGTTTGCATTTTCACTATTTGAGGCATCACCAAACGCAGAGGCAATCGTTTATCGATGTTAAACACCCAGTGGGTCGAACTAATAGTATTGCTCCTATTTAAATCTGCAATAGTGTCTTTTCCCTTTAAAGCAAAGAAAATATAAACGGGCGAATGCTCCCCGATGGTTGTTACCAATGACTGATTTGACTTAGGTAATTGAACTTCTTTTTTTCCTTCGCAAGCTAGCAAAAGAATAGCCAAAACACTTAAAATAACTGATTTCATCATTTTTTTTATTATATCGATACTTTTTGCCATAATTTGATGGTTTCTACTGCTTCTTTAACGTCATGAACTCTCAAAATAGCAGCTCCTTTTTCTAAGGCGAGAGTATTCAAAACAGTGGTGCCATTTAAGGCTTCTTCAGGTTTAATTTGTAATGTTTTATGAATCATTGATTTTCGGGAAACTCCGGCTAAAATTGGTAAATCTAAATTTTTAAAAATATCCAAATGACGCAACAATTCAAAATTCTGATCAATAGTCTTAGCAAAGCCAAAGCCTGGATCTACAATCAAATCTGATATTCCCAAACTACGTGCGGCAGCAATTCGTTCCGAGAAATAAAACAATATTTCTTTGACCAAATCATCATATTGGGCAAGTGCACTCATTGTTTGCGGCGTGCCTTTCATGTGCATCATAATGTAAGGCACTTGATAATTAGCTACAATTTTCAACATTAACGGGTCCAAAAGTCCAGCAGAAATGTCGTTAACAATAGCTGCCCCTTGGTCCAAACACAACTGAGCCACATCGCTTCTAAACGTATCGATAGACACTATTGCTTCTGGAAAATGTTGTACGATAGAAGCCACCACAGGTATCGTTCTAGCCTTTTCTTCTTGAACAGTAACCGCTGCAGCATTGGGCTTACTCGAATAGCCTCCAACATCTATAAAAGTAGCGCCATCGGTAAGCATTTGTTCTACTCTTTGTAAAACTTCGCAATCATTAGTATAACGCCCTCCGTCAAAAAAAGAATCGGGTGTGACATTCAAAATCCCCATTACTTTGGGTATAGATAAGTCAATTAATTCACCATTGCAGTTGATTGTCATGATTTTGTTGATTGTTGTATGAATTTGGTAAACGATTCCAAAAAAATAGCTTATTTTTGGAGCAATCAGAATACAAATATACACCAATAATGAAGAATACTTCACAAGAATACGATGCGGTTATAGCCATTTGTCGGCAATTATTCATCAACAAAATGAAAGATTACGGAAGTGCTTGGCGCATACTAAGATTACCTTCACTGACCGACCAAATTTTTATCAAAGCACAACGCATCCGCAGTTTACAAGAAAACGACATCCGAAAAATTGACGAAGACGAAACTGGAGAATTCATTGGTATTATCAATTATTCGATTATGGCTTTGATTCAGCTTGAATTGGGAGTGGTAGAACAACCCGACTTAGACGTAACTACTGCTACCACTTGGTACGACACCAAAATCGAACTTACCAAAACTTTGATGGAAGCCAAAAATCACGATTACGGCGAAGCTTGGCGCGAAATGCGAGTGAGTTCGCTTACCGATTTGATTTTACAAAAACTACTCCGAGTGAAACAAATTGAAGACAATAAAGGCAAAACATTAGTCTCTGAAGGCATTGATGCCAATTATCAAGACATGATAAACTATGCTGTTTTTGCCCTAATCTTGATGCAATTTCATTTGAAAAAATAAATTATTCCCCACTATGAAAAACATTCTTACTCAATTCTCCCGACTTTTCGTTGGAATTTTATTTATCATTTCTGGATTAATCAAACTCAACGACCCAGTTGGATTCTCCTATAAACTAGCCGAATATTTTAGTGAACCTGTTTTTAATATGCCTTTTTTAGAACCATTTGCTTTAGCAATTGCATTGTTTTTGGTAATACTAGAAGTAATTTTGGGTGTGTTATTATTAATTGGTTACAAAACCAAATTCACCATTTGGAGTTTATTAATTCTAATTGTTTTATTTACCTTTTTGACCTTTTACTCCGCCTATTTTGATGTTGTGAAAGATTGTGGTTGTTTTGGTGACGCTTTAAAACTAACGCCTTGGCAATCCTTTACGAAAGACGTAGTTTTATTATTTTTTATTTTAATACTATACTTTAATCAAAAATTAGTACAACCTTTATTTGGAGTAAAAACACAAAATGCTCTTGTTGCCCTTGCAGTAGTACTTTGTTGCTTTATGGGGTATTGGGTATTGAATCACTTGCCTTTAAAAGACTTTAGACCCTTTAAAGTAGGAAACAATATCAACGAAGGGATGCAAATTCCAGAGAATGCTCCAAAAAGCGAAGTAGAAATGGTCTTTATCTACAAAGTAAATGGCGTTCAGAAAGAATATACCGAAAAAGAGTTAATGAACATTCCAGCAGGCGCCACATTTGTTGACAGAATTGATAAAGTAATCAAAGAAGGCTACATTCCGCCAATTCATGATTTTACTATGGAAAAAGACGGTGTAGACTATAAGGATCAATTTTTAAAAGATCAAAAATTAATACTTATTGTAGCTTATGATTTGAACAAATCCAACGCCGAAGGAATGGCTAAAATGGAGGCTCTGCATAAAAAAGCATTGATTAAAGGTTATAAAGTAATTGGAATGACTGCTTCTTCTCCTGAGCAAATTGAGAAAGTAAAAAAACAATTTGGTCTCACTTTCGATTTTTATTTCTGTGATGCTATTGCGCTTAAAACCATTGAAAGAGCCAACCCTAGTGTCGTGATTATCTCGAAAGCAGTAGTCAAACAAAAAGTTCATTACAACGATATTGAAGATTTAAAGCTATAATCCCTTCAAAATCAAATAACAAAAAAGAGTGCCTTCCATTAAACGGAAGGCACTCTTTTTTTGTAAAAGCTAGATTTTGTTTTAAAAAGGTATCGAAAAACAATTTAAGAATTTTAGTTTTAGCACCAATCTGAATGAATCACTAAAGAGCACTCGCATTTTACGACAAATCCCCTATTTTATTAACGATAACGTTATTGTTGTATTTTTTTAACAAAAAAACAACTAAACTAACAATCCGAGCGGTGCCTAGATGAAATAGTTTCTTTAAATTTGTAGACAATGAAAAAACCAACAATATGAAAAAAATAATCGCTCTTTTTATTGCTTTTGCTAGTTTTTCGTGCACTCAAGCTCAAAAATCAGCATTTTCGTCAGTAGCTTTAAATGAAAAATTATTAGCAGCAAATGACAGTCAAGTAGCATTTAAAGATGTTTTAAAAAAACATAAAGGCAAAACAGTAGTCATTGAAGTATGGGCCTCTTGGTGTGGTGATTGTGTAAAAGCAATGCCAAAGTTAAAAGAATTACAAGCCAATCATCCAAAGGTAGACTATGTATTCATCTCTATGGATAAAACCGCTGATAAATGGAAAGCGGGTATTGAGAAACACGAAATCAAAGGCGATCATTATATGGCTAATGACCAAATGAAAGGTGTTTTTGGAAAAGCCATCGACCTCGATTGGATTCCACGTTACATCATTATCGATAAAAAAGGGAAAATCGTGCGTTACCGAGCTATTGAAACCGATTTTGCTGCCATTGATGAAACTTTAAAAAGTTTAAACTAAAATAATACAACCTATAAATACAAAAAAAATGAGAAAGAAGATTGTAGCAGGAAACTGGAAAATGCATAAAAATGCAGCACAAACCCAAGAATTATTGACTGACTTACTAGCAAAAATACCAACACAAACAACGGCAGAAGTAATTGTAGCGCCAACTTTTGTAAACTTAGCGGCTGCAGTAACCAAATTAGAAGGAAGCGCTATTGAAGTTGCAGCACAGAACCTTCATCAAGCGGAAAGTGGGGCTTTTACAGGTGAAATTTCTGCTGATATGATTAAAAGTGTGGGCGTGAACCACGTTATCTTAGGACACTCTGAGCGTAGAGCTATTTTCCACGAAACCGATGCTTTGATTGCATCAAAAGTTGATACGGCATTAGAACACGATATGACGGTAATTTTCTGTTTTGGTGAAGAATTAAAAGACCGTCAATCTGGAAATCACTTTAACATTGTGGAAAACCAATTGAAAGATGGTTTATTCCATATTACAGCTGCTGATTGGGAAAAAGTAGTTTTAGCTTACGAGCCAGTTTGGGCTATCGGAACAGGAGAAACTGCTTCACCAGAGCAAGCACAAGAAATGCACGAATTCATTAGAGAAACTGTTCGCAAAGCATTCGGAAGCGATATCGCAGAAGACCTTACCATCTTATACGGTGGAAGTGTAAAACCAGACAACGCTAAAGAAATTTTCTCTAAACCAGATGTAGACGGAGGTCTAATTGGTGGCGCTGCCTTGAACGCTACTGATTTCTTAGCTATTGTTACTGCTATCTAATCCATTCATAAAGCAAGGAACCTGAAAGTTTCTGCTGATACTGTATAAAAACCTGACCAATTGGTCAGGTTTTTTTGTGGACATTTGATTTAACTAGCCAAGAAAATGTTTTAATTAAACACGATACTATAATTCAATTCGACTCATAATTCTAAATGTGAAGAAAAACCATTAAAATTAGTATCTTTGAAATCTAAAATATTTAGGTATGAATGCTAATGAAACCATTTTGAACCAAAAATTAGAATTAATCCAGTGGCTTTCAACTATTGAAGATTCTGCTATTATTCAAAAAATAATGGATTTAAGAAAAAAAGAAAGCACAGATTGGTGGAATTCTATTTCTGAAAATGAGAAACAATCCATTGAACTTGGTCTAGAAGATGCAAAATCAGGCAAACTAAACGAGCATTCAGAAGCAAGAGCATTATATGAAAAGTGGTTATAAAATTCTATGGACCGATAACGCACTTCAAGAATTAGAAGCTACACTAAATTATCTAAAAGAAAAGTGGACTGCAAAAGAACTTAAAAATTTAGCAGTTGCTCTAGAAAAAATTTTTGTTCTCGATGTCTATAAATAGATTGTTTTATTTACAATTTTAATTAAAAATGCATTTGAAAAAACACATTTCAATTTTTAACTTTAATTACTTGCTGGGCTTTTTCCTTATGCTTGCCTTTATTATTTTATTAAATTTTAAAATAGTAGATTCAATTATTTCTCAAACTATTAGATTTTTTTTTACTACAAATTTTTTCTTTAATTTAATTTTATATTTTTTTATTCCAATTTTTGTAATTACAATT
>OBMA010000527.1_pt1 | contig 22834 bp, 19 predicted proteins | sample 1539141 | NCBI WGS metagenome assembly OBMA01 (sample SAMEA3991484, study PRJEB22521) | metagenome | biome: anthropogenic terrestrial biome; feature: sewage plant; material: raw primary sludge | place: Sweden | collected 2012-09-26
TGGAGTTCAGACGTGTGCTCTTCCGATCTTATGTACGCGTTCTCAGAACCACAAAGCACCTCGCTCATCAGCCAACTGCGCGCACAAGACCACGAGCCCATCACTGTGCGCTATCGCGGCTTGGCGGGGATAGACCATGCGATTTTAACCAAAACTTGCATTGAGCCATCCACCCGCAATGCGCGGGTGATGACCGTGGCGGATGCACTGATGGCGATGGAGGTGTTTGGTGGCAGCGCGGCGTAAGTACGCTGACCTACGTCCCCAATTCAGTGGTGTTTGGGTTGACGATTTCAGCGCGTTTAAATACCACATGCACGATGAGCCCAGGCTTTAGGTATGAGTTGGTCAGCTCGACATTCTCAGTGATTTTCAATTCCGCATCGTGCAGACGTGCAATTTCTTTGACAATCGCCAACCCCAAACCACTGCCGCCTTTGTGCTCGCCCAATACGCTGTAAAATGGCTCAAACACTTGCTCGCGCTCGTGCATCGGAATCCCTGGGCCGTTGTCAAGCACGTATAAATGCGCCGCGAGGTGGTCTTGGGTCACGCGCACGGTCACATCTGACTCGGTGTAATGACAGGCGTTATCGATGAGGTTTTTAATCAACTCGCCGAGCATCACGGGTTGCGCATGGATGGGCACTTCACATTCAGGTGCTTCAAAAGCAATCAGCAAGCCCGCTTGCATCGCGTGATCGGCCGCGTTAACCAATTGATTGCGTGCCGCTTGTACCAAATCAATGGTTTTCCAATCCGTGCCCTGTGTGCTGATGTGTTCGGTACGTGCCAAGGCAATCAATTGCGAAACCAGACGCGCCGCGCGGTCGGCTGAACTGCTGATGTGCTCCAAACTTTCGCGCCGTTGCAGCGCGTCTTTGGTATGCAATGCGAGTTCGGCTTGCGCTTTCAAACCCGCCAATGGGGTTTTGATTTGATGCGCGGTATCCGCCAAGAAGCGTTTTTGCAAGCCCACATTGCGCCGCAATCGACTGAGGATATTGTTAAAACTGCGCACTAGGGGTTGCACTTCTTCAGGGGCTTCGTCCAATGATAAGTTGCTCAAATCCTGCTTGTTGCGTTGCAACACGCTCATTTGCAAACGATTGAGCGACATAATCCCGCGCGTCAAGCCAAACCAAATCAACATCACTGCAATCGGTAAAAACATCAATTGCGGCAAGGTAACCCCTTGCAAAATTTCACGCGCCAGCGCGCGGCGTTTGTTCAAGGTTTCACCCACTTGCAGCAACAAAATGGTTTCGGGCATCAAATGTTCCGCAATGGCGATTTTTGAATCGACCTGCAGCCACACATACGCCATGCGGTAGGGTTCACCATCAATTTTGGTGTTGTAAAACTGAATACGATTGAGTTCAATCGATTCAAGCATCGGCGGCTGCGGCAGTGTTGCTTGACCGTCAATCGGTGTGCCGTCGGCAGTGATAAGTTGAAACACCTGTTTGTCACGCCCATCACTGGCCTTAATTTGCCAAGCTTGATGATGCGGCTCGGTGCTCAAACGCTGCTGTAACAATTGCACTTGGTTGCTCAAGCCCTGATCAAAAGGCGAATCCGCGATGCTGCGCCCAATCGGGTAGGAAATCAGCATCGACAGCGGCCATAGCACAATCAATGGAAACAACATCCACAACATGATTTGCCCAAACAGTGATTTGGGACGGGAGGTTTTAAGCGCGTGCCACATAAACTTGTCGCTCGATTATTCATCCGACGCGTCAGTGTTGTCTGCTACGCCATCCTTGGGCTTTTCCAGACAATAGCCCAAACCACGAATGGTGGTGATGCTTAAACCCGACGGCTCTAATTTTTTACGCAGACGATGCACATAGACCTCAATCGCATTGTGGCTGACTTCTTCGCCCCATTCGCACAGATGATCCAAAATCTGCTCTTTGGAGACCAATCGCCCCGTACGGTTGAGTAATATTTCAAGCACACCCAACTCACGCGCAGACAAATCAATCAATTGCTCATTGACTTGCGCGCTGCGCGAAACCAAGTCAAAACTCAAATTGCCCAATTGAATACGACTTTGCCCAAAGCCTGCTTGGCGGCGAGTGAGTGCACGCACACGCGCCAACAGTTCATTGAGTGAAAAGGGTTTTGCCATATAGTCATCCGCGCCCAAATCCAAACCCTGCACGCGTTGCTCAACCGAATCGGCCGCAGTCAAAATCAATACAGGTGTGTACATGTGGCGTGCCCGTGCACGACGCAACACCTCAAGCCCTGACATTTTTGGCAAACCCAAGTCCAAAATCAGCAAATCGCATTCTTGGGTCGAGAGTGCTGCGTCGGCTTGTTGTCCATCATTGACCACATCCACCGCATAGCCTGTTTCACGCAATGCACGCGACAGTCCATCGGCCAGTACTTCGTCATCTTCTGCCAATAATATGCGCATCGCTCATCTCCGTTTGTGTCGTATCTTTGTGTGATGGTTGGATGTTCTCACAAAACCAACCAATAGAATCATTCTAACTTAACTTTTCATTTAACTGAGCCAATTGTAAGGGCGTACCAACATTTTCCCACACACCATCAAAATAACTGCCTGTGGCCAAGCCGCGCTCAATGGACGTGCGATAATACGGGCTCATCGCCACTTTTTCACCAACCACAATGTCCTCAAATTGGCGCATGTCGTATAAACCAATATTGCCAAAGGTCAAAGCACGTCCATGGGTGTCGTCTCGCGGATAAAGAACACCATCCTCATGCAAAACAAAATCACCTTGTGGATGAAACTCTGGATTGTCTACCATAATCAAATGCATGTGCGGTTCAGACGCTCGCGCCAATTCATCGGCAACCGAGTGCAGTTGCTCATAATCGTAATCGGTGTACACATCGCCACTGACGGCTAAAAATATCGGGCTATCACTGAGCAATTGCAACATTCTCAAGGCGTTGGCAATGCCCCCTGCTGTTTCCAAAGCGGTCTGTTCTGCCGAATAATACAACTGCACGCCAAACTCATCGCCATCTCCGAGATGCTCAGAAATTTGCTCACCCAGCCACGCGTGGTTAATCACAATTTGACGAATACCCGCACGCGCAAGTGCTTCGATTTGCCAGACAATCAGTGGTTTACCCGCCACTTTGAGCAAAGGTTTGGGGGTCACATCGGTCAACGGTCGCATCCGCTCACCACGCCCTGCGGCAAAAATCATGGCCACTTGTATCATTTAATTTTCCTTTGCGCTTAGAACGTGTAACCAACCTGAGTGGTTTGTCCCGCTTCGCCTGCTTGCTCTGCCACTTGATCCAACAAGAGCAATAAATGCCCAAATTCACGATAGCGCGCTGCAACTTGACGCGTATATTTGAGCACCAAAGGCAAATCTTTTAGATAACCTGATTTACCATCGCGGTGGTACAAGCGCGCGAATATGCCCAAGATTTTCAAATGACGTTGCAAGCCCATGTATTCAAAGTCACGGTAAAACACATCAAACTGCGCGGGCACAGACAAACCCGCCGCCCGCGCCATTTCCCAATAACGCACCAACCAATCAATCTGCTGCTGCTCATCCCACTCAATATACGCATCGCGCAACAGCGATACCGCATCATAAGTTATCGGACCATACACCGCGTCTTGAAAATCCAAAATCCCAGGGTTGTGGGCGACGTCATTTTGCACCATTAAATTGCGGCTGTGAAAATCGCGATGCACCCACACTTGAGCCTGCGCAGTGTTGTTATCCAATAAAATATTAAATACCTTGGTCAGCTCAGCCGTTTGCACATCACTCATGCTGTATTGGTGATGCACACCGAGATACCACTGCGGAAACAACATCATTTCATTGAGCAAACGTTCACGGTCATACAGCGGTAAATCATCGGGCGTGCTGATTTTTTGCAGTTGCACCAATGCAGTAAACGCCTGTCGGTACAGCGCATTCGCTTGCGATAGATCGGCATTTAAAGCCGCCAAATACGTGGTATCACCCAAATCGCTAAGCAATAAAAACCCTTGGATTAAATCCTGCGCCAAAATTTTGGGGACATTCACCCCACTTTGAGCAAATAATTGCGCGACGTGAATAAACGGTTTGCAGTTTTCGTGCGCAGGTGGCGCGTCCATGACAATCATGCTCAGATGTTGTGGATGTGTTGATTCAACTCTAAAATATCGGCGAAAACTTGCGTCGGCTGAGGCGACTGATAAAGTTTCGGGTTGAATCGCCCAGTCATTGGGCAAGGATTTTAACCACGTGGTGAGTAAAGTGACGCGCTCATCAAAGGACAGAGAAGGCATTGAGATTGGTCCAAAATATGAAAAGAAATTGAATTATCAGGTACAATTTCCGAGTTGAGTAAAATTCGTTTAGAATCCACGCATTTTACAAGATAATTACAAAAACTCAAAAGAAGCCTTCCATAAATCAACACAGTGTTACAACAAACCTGTCAACCGACTCGATATTCGATGAATTTTGCCGTTTCAAAACCTTCTTTTAGTCTCAAACCGATGACGGCACATGTGCTCAGCACGCTGGTTTTTTTAATGGCAGGCAGTAGTGCATTTGGTATTGCGTCTGCGCAAACCACCTCAGAAGATTTATGGGTGGTGCCCCCAGTCAGCACTCAAGGCAGTAAACCACAGCCTGACACACTGCCCTACTGCGAAGATTTGCAACAACCTGCGACCATCCCCAATGGCAGCACCGTCGGCGTTGGCAATACACTCACAGCGATTGCCAACCAAGATTTGATTTTAAAAGGTCGCGCCTGCATTGCTCGGGATGCCACACAACTACAAGGCGACAGCATCCAATACGACTATGCCAGTGAGCAGGTCACCGTCAAAGGCAACGCGCGAGTCAATAATCCCGATGGAGACACGCTATCAGGCGAGCGCATTCAGTACAACTTAGCCAGTCAGACTGGGCGTGTGACGCCCGCCAACTTCACTGTCAAAGCCTCCGACGGACATGGAAAAGCGGAATCACTAACGATTTTATCTGGGCGACGCGCCCTGCTCTCGCAAGCGCGTTATACCACATGCCAAGCCGATGACCCTGATTGGTATATCAAAACCGATAGCCTCATACTCGATCAAGACAGTGATTCTGCCACAGGGCGAAACGGCGTACTGGTATTTAAAAACATCCCCGTGCTCGCGACCCCCTATTTCAAAGCTCCCTTAGGAAACCGTCGTCAATCAGGGTTTTTAACGCCAACTTACGGCTATTCAACACTCAATGGCGCGTCCATCAGCGCGCCCTATTACTTCAACATTGCGCCGAACTATGATTTCACCGTGAACCCTCAGTGGCTCACTGAACGCGGTGCACGATTTGGCGGCGAGTACCGTTACCTTACGCGCTGGGGGCAAGGTAGCCTATATGGTGATTACCTACCCCATGACAAAAAAACCAAAACCAAACGCTATTATTGGCACGGCCAACATTTATCACAAGGTACCTTGGGTGAAGGGGTTTGGCAAGCCAACATCAATGCGCGCAGAATGTCTGACAATGGTTTCATTGATGATTTTAGTGTCCAAGACTGGGATGGTGGTGCTCGAACCATGCCTTCTGAATACAGCCTGCGCTACAAACAGGATGGTTTGAGCCTGCGTTTGCGCCAAAAATCCTATCAAACCTTACAAACCAAAAACAACCAAGTGGATGCGCCCTATGATTTCAAACCCCAGTTTGAAATGCGCTACCACAAACGTTGGGGTAATTGGCTGTTAAACACCCAGTTAGAATCAACCCGTTTTGCGCACGATGACATACAGAACAAGGCGCAAGGTTGGCGGCATCTGATGTACCCAAGCATTGCCTATGAGTGGCGCACGCCAGGGGCATTCATCGTGCCTAAATTGGGTTTGCACATCACCCAATACGCTTTGAGCCGCGTACCTCTACCAGCCAATGCAAATGGCATTACCTACGACAAATCCGCTTCACGCACCCTACCAATTTTTAGTCTTGATAGTGGTGTGATTTTAGAACGTCAAGGCAAATGGCTCAAACAAAACATCACTCAAACTTTAGAGCCGCGTATTTACTACGCTCATATTCCGTATAAAAATCAAGCCAATATTTGGAACTTTGACAGTGCCTTGGCAGATTTGGATTTCTCACGTATTTATTCTGAAAACCTATTCACAGGTAATGACCGCGTCGCCCAAGCCAACCAAGTCACTGCGGGCGTAACCTCGCGTATTTTAGAGCGAGATACGGGAGAGGAGTTGTTTCAGGCATCGTTGGCACAGCGTCATTATTTTTCCAAACAAACAGTCAATCTGTCTGGCGCATTAGAAAACAGCAATGCCTATCGAAAATCAGATGTATTGGCAGCGATGTCAGGAAAAGTATTCAATCAACTATGGACACAAGGGTTTGCTCAATACAACTCAGATTCTGGTAAATTATTGCGCACAGACGCAGCAATTCGTTGGCAGCCTGCCTATCGAAAAGTCATCAACCTCGGTTATCACAAAAACAAAATCCTCACTGAACCTTCGAAAACCGCCTATGTTTCCGCGCAATGGCCTGTGTCACTGGTGTCAAACAACCTATATGCGGTTTCAAGGTTAAACTATGATTTAAACAACAAACGCCTCACAGATGCTTGGATGGGGGTTGAATACGTCAAAGATTGTTGGATATTCCGTTTTGTGGGACAACGCACGGTGAACAGCAACAACCGAGTGGACAACACCTTTTACATACAGTTGGAGTTAAAAGGCTTAGGCAATGTGGGCAATCGCGCCAATCGAGAATTAAATGCCCAAGTGGATGGCTACCATTCTATCGGTTTTGGTGATCAAAATTAAGGGAACACGGAACAACTCATGCCAATTGCGCTGGGTGCTTGTGGCATGAGACGCGAGGCGCAAGGTTTGTGAATGGTTATTCCCTTCGCAAACCTTGTAACGAAACGCATCGTGTCGCAAATGCCCAGCCCATAGGGTTCGGATAAAAACAGCCCTGCACTTTGTCGAAATAAGTGGGCTGTCGTAGAATGGCTATGACCCACTCATTTCTCCGCGTTCAAAACTGTTTTTATCTCGAACGCAGATTGGATTGGGTTGCTCCGTGTTTCCTTAATGCGAATGCTTACACTCAGCCCAGTGATACACGCTCTCTAAATCTGCAGCGTGTTGATTCGATGAACAATTAAAAAGATTATAAATGGCAAAAAAGCGGCGAACCCAATGGATTCGTCGCTTTTTGCACATCAGTACAAGGGCTAAATTACGCCTTCACTTCATCGGCAATCTTGGTGTAATCGGAGATTTGATCAAAGTTGAGGTATTTGTAAATCGACGCGCTGGCAGGAGCCAGTACCCCCGTCTCAGCCATATACTCTTCTTTGGTCGGGATTTTACCGAGTTTGGCACAGACCGCCGCCAACTCTGCTGAACCCAAATACACAAAGGTATTTTTACCCAAACGGTTCGGGAAGTTACGGGTTGAAGTCGACATTACAGTTGCACCCTCGCGCACTTGCGCTTGGTTACCCATGCACAGTGAACAACCCGGCATTTCCATACGCGCGCCCGCTGAACCAAGTACGCCGTAGTGACCTTCTTCGTTCAATTGTTTCGCATCCATTTTGGTCGGCGGTGCCATCCACAATTTCACAGGAATGTCACGGTTGCCTTCCAAAATTTTTGACGCTGCGCGGAAATGTCCGATATTGGTCATGCAAGAACCGACAAACACTTCATCGATTTTCGCGCCAGCCACATCGGCCAAGGTTTTCACATCATCAGGATCGTTCGGGCAAGCCACAATCGGCTCGTGAATGTCTGCCAAATCGATTTCAATCACTGCCGCGTATTCTGCATCTGAGTCCGCTTTGAGCAATTCTGGTTTAGCCAACCATTCTTCCATTGCCTTGATGCGACGTGCCAAAGTACGTGCGTCTTGATAACCTTCAGCAATCATCCATTTCATCATGGTGATGTTTGAAGTCATGTATTCGATAATTGGTTCTTTGTCCAAATGCACTGAGCAAGCCGCTGCAGAGCGTTCTGCTGCCGAGTCAGACAATTCAAACGCTTGTTCGACTTTCAAGTTTGGCAAACCTTCGATTTCGAGGATGCGGCCTGAGAAAATATTTTTCTTGCCTTGTTTTTCAACCGTCAACAAACCTGCTTTAATCGCGTACAGCGGAATTGCGTTGACCAAATCACGCAAGGTCACACCAGGATTCATTTTTTCGCCTTTAAAACGCACGAGTACAGACTCAGGCATATCGAGTGGCATCACGCCCGTTGCCGCCGCAAAGGCCACCAAGCCTGAACCCGCTGGGAACGAAATACCAATTGGGAAACGGGTGTGCGAGTCACCGCCCGTACCGACCGTATCAGGCAACAACAAACGGTTCAACCATGAGTGAATCACGCCATCGCCTGGGCGCAAAGCCACGCCGCCACGGGTGCTGATGAAGTCTGGCAGTTCGTGATGCATTTTGACATCCACTGGTTTTGGATAGGCTGCGGTGTGACAGAATGATTGCATCACCATATCGGCTGAAAAGCCCAAGCACGCCAAATCTTTCAATTCATCACGGGTCATTGGACCTGTGGTGTCTTGTGAGCCCACAGTGGTCATTTTCGGCTCACAGTAGGTACCTGGGCGAATGCCTTGCTGTTGTCCATTCACTTCTGGCAAACCACACGCACGACCGACCATTTTTTGTGCCAATGAAAAACCTTTACCATTGTCGGCAGGATTGGTTGGCAAACGGAATAAAGTCGATACGGGCAAGCCCAATGCTTCACGCGCTTTCGCCGTCAAACCACGACCGATAATCAATGGAATACGACCACCTGCACGAACCTCATCGAACAACACGTCTGATTTCACTTTAAACTCAGCGATCACTTCACCATTTTTGAGGGCTTTGCCTTCGTATGGACGCAATTCAACCACATCGCCCATATTCATTTTTGACACATCCAATTCAATCGGCAACGCGCCTGCGTCTTCCATGGTGTTGTAAAAAATTGGCGCAATTTTTGAGCCCAAACACACACCACCGAAACGTTTGTTGGGCACGAATGGCACGTCTTCGCCTGTGAACCACAACACCGAATTGGTTGCAGACTTACGTGAAGAACCTGTACCGACCACGTCGCCCACATACGCTACCAAGTTACCTTTAGCGCGTAAGTCCTCAAGGAATTTCACTGGGCCACGTTTGCCGTCTTCTTCAGGTTCGATGCCATCGCGCTTATTTTTTAACATCGCCAATGCGTGCAAAGGAATATCAGGACGACTCCAAGCGTCTGGCGCAGGTGACAAATCATCGGTATTGGTCTCGCCCGTGACTTTGAAAATACTCACAGTAATCGATTCGGGGACTTCAGGACGTGACGTGAACCACTCAGCATCCGCCCAACTTTGCAACACGGCTTTTGCGTTGGCATTACCTTTATCGGCTTTCTCTTTGACATCGTGGAATTGATCAAACACCAACAAAGTTTTTTTCAAACCTTCAGCCGCAATCGCACCGACAGAGGCGTTGTCTAACAAATCAACCAATGGGGCAACGTTATAACCACCGAGCATCGTGCCGAGCAATTCAGTTGCACGTTCAACAGTAATCAAAGCGCATTTTTCATCACCATGCGCCACAGCCGATAAATAACTCGCTTTCACACGAGCTGCATCATCGACACCCGCAGGAACGCGGTGGGTCAACAAGTCCACCAAAAAGGCTTCTTCACCCGCTGGTGGGTTTTTGAGTAATTCAATTAAGTCAGCGGTTTGCTGTGCTGACAATGGCAAGGGAGGAATACCCAACGCGGCGCGTTCGGCTACGTGTTCACGATATGCTTGTAACATGGTGGTGTCCTTTTAAAAAGGGTTAATATCAAAAAGAAACATTCAAAACGGATGGTGTCCGATAGTTTATCTGAATTTTGAATTCTTGTGTCTTATATATGACATGAGAGTAAATATATTTTATTTCAGTACAAAATAGAACATTGTCGTCCAAGGAGCAAATGCGGTAAACTACCACTTGTTTCGCTTGATTGATCCATTTTTGCAACTTAAATGAGTTTATTATGAACCACAAAAACAAAAACCTCTTGTCTGACATTCCAAAAGCCGCCCAAGTCGTTGGTGCAGGCGTGACCGCGTTTTTGGTGTACTTATTGTTGCAAGGTGGTGCAACCTTCAACCACACCATTCCCGTACCCAAACCTGTGGTTAAAGTGCAAACCAACACCAAAATGACCTTATCGCCCTTAACACTGACTGCGGTCAATACGCAAAACCATTTCACTTTGAATGGCAACGTGCCCTCTGAGGCGGTTAAACTGTCGATTGACAATGAACTGCGCGCCTCATTTGGTGAGAGCCATTTCACCAATAATTTAACAGTCAGCGACCAAGTCAAACCCGCCAAGTGGCTGGATCACCTCAAAGGATTTTTTGATTTCTTTAAGATCCCAGGTGCAGAGTTGACTGCCCATGGTGATGTTTTGACTTTGTCGGGCACAGCCATTTCGCTCAAAGAGCCATTGACGGCGTTTGTTGGCGAGGGCACGACCGTCAAAGCATTGGACATTGCCAGCAATGTCAACACCGCCAATACCAATGCCCTGTCGGCATTGGACGGTCTGTCTGTTAATTCAGACACACAATCAATATTGGATGCGATGAATATGCAAATCATCAATTTTGCCAGTGGCTCAGCGCAAATTCCCGCCATCAACCAAACGGTTTTGAAAAAAGCGGCTATTTTGCTGCAAGGCAAAACCAATGGATTTGAAATTGCAGGGCATGCAGACAATATTGGTAACGAAGCAAACAACATCAAACTGTCCGAAGCACGCGCCAAAGCCGTACGTGATTTTTTAATCAAGCAACAAGTACCTGCAAGCAATATGACCGCCAAAGGCTATGGATCGTCTGTACCTGTTGCCAGCAATGACACCGAAACAGGTCGATTGAAAAACCGCCGCATCGAATACAAATTAAATCAATAAGCTTGCACCTCGTTTCGACAACATCTTTAAAAAAGGGTTAGAATAGTCACCTTGGTGTAAGTAAAGTATTTTAAATACTTGAAATAAACAATCAATCCCCCATATTCAAATCATCGTTTTAATATTTGTTTAAGATTAAATCATTCAGTTAACTTTTAAAGGATAAACCCATGAGCTCACTCAAACACGTCACCGACGCTACTTTTGAAGCCGACGTTTTAAACTCTTCTGTACCTGTATTGGTCGATTTTTGGGCGGCATGGTGTGGCCCTTGCAAAATGATTGCCCCAATCTTAGACGAATTATCTGCTGACTACGCGGGTAAAGTCTCGATTGTTAAAGTCAATGTCGATGAGAACCAAGAAGCACCCGCTAAATTTGGCATCCGTGGCATCCCTACTTTGCTATTGTTCAAAAATGGCACATTGATGGGCACTAAAGTCGGCGCGGCCAGTAAGTCACAATTGGCAGCCTTCATCGACAGTCACATTTAATTTGTATTCACATGCCGATTTGACAAATACCTGTTAAATCGGCATAATGCGCCAAATTCTACTGACGCATTGATTCCTATCCCCGTCGCGTTATCTATACAACCCCCACCCAAACTCAAAAAACCCTGATTGATTCCAATCGCTCATTCGTGGCATTTCACCCACGCCCATACTTTATCAATTAAAACACCATGCATCTAAACGAACTTAAATCTCTCCCCATCAAAGCACTCGTTGATAACGCCCTCGAAATGGGCATCGAAAATGCCAGCCGTCTGCGCAAACAAGAGTTGATGTTCGCCATCCTCAAACGCCACGCCAAAGCAGGTGAGTCGGTATTTGGTGACGGCACGCTTGAAGTGCTGCCCGATGGATTTGGATTTTTGCGCTCGCCCGATACCTCCTATCTTGCCAGCACCGATGACATTTACATCTCGCCTGCGCAAATTCGCCGTTTCAATTTACACACGGGCGACACCATTGAGGGCGAGGTTCGCACTCCGAAAGACAATGAGCGTTATTTCGCCTTGGTTAAAGTTGAAAAAGTCAATGGCTTGCCGCCTGAGCACACCAAGCACCGCATCATGTTTGAGAATTTGACTGCCATTCATCCAAACACATTATTGCCATTGGAGCGCGACATCCGCGCCGAAGAAAACATCACTGGACGCATCATTGACCTGATTGCACCGATTGGTTTGGGTCAACGTGGTTTGATCGTGGCGCAACCCAAATCGGGTAAAACCGTGATGTTGCAAAACATCGCCCATGCGATTTCGGCAAACCGCCCCGATGTCGAACTATTCGTATTGCTGATTGACGAGCGTCCTGAGGAAGTAACTGAAATGCAACGTTCGGTGCGCGGTGAAGTCATCGCTTCGACCTTTGATGAGCCTGCCACGCGCCACGTACAAGCCGCCGAAATGGTGATTGAGAAAGCCAAACGTTTGACCGAAACGGGTAAAGACGTGGTTATTTTGCTCGACTCCATCACGCGTCTGGCGCGTGCCTACAACAACGTCATTCCATCGTCAGGCAAAGTTTTAACAGGTGGGGTCGATGCCAATGCCCTACAACGCCCCAAACGCTTTTTCGGTGCGGCACGCAATATCGAAGAAGGCGGCTCACTGACCATCATCGCCACGGCTTTGATTGATACGGGCTCGCGTATGGACGATGTGATTTTTGAGGAATTCAAAGGGACGGGCAATATGGAACTCTCGCTCGATCGCAAGATGTCTGAAAAACGCGTTTATCCGAGTATTTCACTGAACAAATCAGGTACGCGTCGTGAAGAATTGCTCCTCAAGCCCGATGTGCTGCAAAAAATCTGGATTTTGCGCAAATTCCTCTACGATATGGACGACATTGCGGCGATGGAATTTATTTTGGACAAAATGAAACAAACCAAAAACAACGCAGAATTTTTTGACATGATGTTGCGTGGTGGCAAATAAACCTCAAAGCGGCATTGAGACTTGTTATGGCAGCCTACAGATACATTTTTGAATCAACGCAGTGACAGCCGCATCGGGTGCCGAGGTAAAAAAACTACGAAATCAAGTCATTATTGTTTATAATTGACAGCCCAAAGTTTGGTTAAAACAGTTTGACCAAACGACATTAAGGAAACACACGACCATACTGCGTCTATGCTGGTTGGCTTGAATTACGCCATGTTTCCTTAAATACAGCAAACCCATTTTTGCGTTTGCTGATATTTTTGTGTTAATAGGAAACCTATGAATAAACCCAAACGTTCAACGGTGCTCATTGTTGAGCCAGAACAAACGAAATCAATTGAGGTCAACACGCATCTGTTGCGCTACCTAAAACCCACTTTGATTGGTTTGGGCATTGCAACTGCGGTATTGACCATCAGCGTTGTGTCTCTGGCAATTCGTAACCATACAACCACAAAAGACAACCAAGCATTGCGCCAAAAAGTCGGTGATTTAGAAGGCTACACCTCTGCTGAGGTCAATGCCAAAATCAACGAGTTGCGCAAATCTGAAAAAGCGGTTTTAGAGTTGCAAAATTATTTACAAGAGCGCGGTGCAGATATTGTCCCCCCTGTGAAAAACGAGTTCGAAAAGGGCAAAAACAACGCCGCTGGTGGATCTGCATTAAAAATATCCGCATCCATTCCATTTATGGGCACGTTTGCCCAAAACACGCAAAAAATTCTTTTGGCGGCGCAAAAAATGCCTTTGGGCGCGCCTGTTCCCACAGAAATATCTTCTCGATTTGGCGGTCGTGCCAACCCCTTTTCAGGCTATGGTGGAGAGATTCACCTTGGTTTGGATTTTCGTGGCGAAGTCGGCGATCCTGTTAAGGCAACGGCTTCTGGCGTTGTCAATTATGCAAGCATGCAAAATGGTTACGGCAACATCGTGCGCATCACACACGAAAACGGCTACGAAACATTATTTGCACACTTGTCTCAAATTGATGTCCAAATGGGACAAACCATTAAAGCGGGCGATGTTGTTGGAAAACTTGGCTCCACAGGACGCTCAACAGGACCGCATTTGCATTATGAAATCCGCAAAGATGGCACACCAATTGATCCAGAACGTTTTTTAACTTTATCTTCTCGATAATTCTCGAAAATTAATACCAACCATGTTCAACAAAAAAACCAATGATGTTTCAGTGAATATCAACACGGCCAATATCAGCACCCTCGTCGGCGAAGGCTGTCAAATCAAAGGCGATGTATCTGCTAAAAACTCAATTAAAATCGAAGGCCATATTCAAGGCAACCTCGCGATTGACGGCAGTGTGATTATTGGCGAAAAAGGTACGGTACAAGGTGATGTTCGCTGCGCAGATTTGGTCATATTTGGTCGTTTAGAAGGCAACATCAGTGCGCGTCAACTGCAACTCAAACAAAGCGCGCACATTCAAGGCAATATCGAAGCGCAAACGCTCCAAATAGACCCAGGTGCCATTTATCAAGGCAGCGTGACCATGAAAACAGGCGCAAACCCAACCCTCAAAAGCCCTCCAGAGCAAGCATAAGGTCTATAGGCGCACCTCGTAGGCTTGACATTGATTGTCAAGCCTTTGTTTTTTCACGTATAATGTGCCCTGTTTTGCCACATCGGTTCGCACCAAACGATGTGGTGTTTGCTTTATGGAGTTTAGAAATAATGCCAATTTACGCTTACCGTTGCAATGAATGCGGTCACAGCCAAGATGTATTGCAAAAAATCAGCGACGCGCCACTCACGACTTGCCCTGCGTGCACGCAAGAATCATTGAGTAAACAAGTGACCGCCGCGGGTTTTGCCCTCAAAGGCACAGGCTGGTATACCACTGATTTCAAAGGTGGCGCATCTTCATCCTCGTGCCCCGCTGTGCAAGAGGCGGTTGCCAATGACGCGCCGTCGCCCGCGTGTGCAGGCACTTGCACCGCTCAATAATTTTTAGAATCGACACATATGTTCAATCATTTAACCAGCGCGAAAATCCGCAAATACTTGGTCACAGGGGTATTGGTATGGGTTCCTGTGATCATTACGATTTCGGTCATTGCTTGGGGTATGGGCATTTTGCAGGGAATTTTCACCAGCGTGGTGGATGCGGTGGTGGCATTTTTACCCGCACCTTTGGCTGCCGATGTGGAGAAAGTTAAGGACATACCAGGTTTGGGGGTGATTTTGGTGGTCTTGGTCTTGTTTACCACAGGTATGATGGCGGCGAATTTTTTGGGACAATGGTTTTTGCGCGTCATGGATTCATTGCTCTCAAACATACCAATCATCAAAACCGTATATAACAGCGTCAAACAAGTCTCTGACACCCTGTTTTCCAGCAGCGGGCAAGCTTTTCGCAAGGCACTTTTGGTACAATACCCGCGCGCGGGCGTGTGGACAGTGGCGTTTCAGACGGGCACACCGTCTGGGCAAATCGCAAAAAATATTCCGCATGATTGCGTCAGCGTGTATGTCCCCACAACCCCCAATCCGACCTCGGGTTTTTTTCTGATTATGGCAAAAACCGATGTGGTTGAACTGAATATGAGCGTGGATGAAGCACTCAAATACATTATTTCTATGGGCGTGGTTGACCTTGAAACGCTTGAAAAAAAGTCCTTAGAACAATCAAAACCTTAATTTTAATATTTGCACCTTTACATTTAACAGCGAAAGTAAACACATGAGTATGCGCAGTCATTTTTGTGGTCTTGTGACCAAAGAGTCCGTTGAACAAACCGTCACCTTGTGTGGCTGGGTCAATCGTCGCCGTGACCACGGCGGTGTGATTTTCTTGGATGTGCGCGACAAAGAAGGTTTGGTACAGGTGGTCTGCAACCCCGACGATGCAGCGATGTTTGAACTGGCTTCATCGTTGCGCAACGAGTTTTGCGTGAAAATCACGGGTCGCGTGGTCTTGCGCGATGCGGCTTTGGTCAACCCAAAATTACCGACAGGCGAAATCGAAGTGGTCTGTAAAGAGTTGGAAATCCTCAACCCATCGGTCACGCCACCGTTCCAGTTGGACGAGGACAACCTGTCTGAAACCATCCGCCTAACCCACCGTGTGCTCGATTTGCGCCGTCCGCAAATGCAACACAACATGAAACTGCGCTACCGTGCGGCAATGGCGATGCGCAAATTTTTGGACGCGAACGACTTCATTGACATCGAAACACCGATGCTGACCAAATCCACACCCGAAGGCGCACGCGACTACCTCGTGCCCTCACGCGTACACGATGGTCAGTTTTTTGCCTTGCCTCAGTCACCGCAATTATTCAAACAAATGTTGATGGTTGCTGGCTTTGATCGCTATTATCAAATCGTCAAGTGCTTCCGCGATGAAGATTTACGCGCCGACCGCCAACCTGAATTCACCCAAGTGGATATTGAAACCTCATTTATGACTGAAGAAGACATTCGTGAGACCTTCGAGGGCATGATTCGAGGTGTATTTAAAGAAGTATTGAACGTCGAACTGCCCAATCCATTCCCCGTGATGAGTTATGCCAATGCGATGCATCTATACGGCTCGGACAAACCCGATATGCGCATTCCATTACAATTCACTGAGTTGACCGACGTGATGAAAAACGTCGAGTTCAAAGTATTCAACTCGGCGGCGAACTTGCCTGACGGTCGCGTAGTCGCATTGCGCGTACCAAACGGCTCAGACATTTCACGCTCAGAAATTGATGCCTACACGCAATTTGTCGGCATCTACGGTGCACGTGGTTTGGCGTACATCAAGGTCAACGACATCACTGCGGGGCGCGATGGTTTGCAATCGCCGATTGTCAAAAACATTGACGATGCCTCATTGACTGAAATTTTGAAGCGCACGGGTGCGCAAACGGGTGACATTATATTTTTCGGCGCAGACCGCGCCAAAGTGGTCAACGATGCGATTGGTGCATTGCGCCTTAAAATCGGTCACGAAAAAGGACACGCATCCAAAGACTGGCAACCGTTGTGGGTGGTGGACTTCCCGATGTTTGAGTATGACGACGAAGCCAAACGCTACGTTGCCTGTCATCATCCGTTCACCGCGCCCAAAGACGGTCACGAAGACTTTTTGAGTTCAGACCCAGGCAAATGCATTGCCAAAGCCTACGACATGGTGCTCAATGGTTGGGAAATCGGCGGCGGCTCGGTGCGGATTCATCGCGAAGAAGTGCAATCCAAAGTATTCCGCGCTTTGAACATTGGCGCAGAAGAAGCACAAGAAAAATTCGGCTTCCTGCTTGACGCATTGCAATACGGCGCACCGCCACACGGCGGGATTGCATTTGGTTTGGATCGCATCGTCACCATGATGACAGGCGCGGAATCCATTCGCGATGTGATTGCCTTCCCGAAAACCCAGCGCGCGCAGTGTCTGCTCACGCAAGCACCGTCGCCCGTGGATGAGAAACAATTGCGTGAACTACACATCCGCTTGCGCAACACCCAAGCAACCATCGAAGTCAAAAAAGACTGATGACGCACACAACTGCGGCGCATGGGTTCATCCGATACCTATGCGCCGTTTTGTTATTTGGAGAATCCCCATGAACTTATTTGACCAACTTAAAGCCCAAATGCGCGGCACACCGAGCGAGGCACTGCCAGAGAACGCCCTCATCATCGATGTACGCTCAGCGGGCGAATTTGCCATGGGGCATGTCGAAGGCGCGCTAAACATTCCTGTGGAGTCCATTTCCCCACACAACCTCGCATCTTTGCAAGACAAAACACAAACCCTTGTGGTGTATTGTGCCTCAGGCATGCGCTCAGGTTATGCGCGCACAATGCTCATGCAAATGGGCTACACCAACGTCATCAATGCGGGCACACCCTATGAAACCGCGCAAATGACCCACAAACCTTTGGTTCGTTAAGGAATCATGCGCCATGGAAAAACTGTTTTCATACGGCACATTGCAACAATCCGACGTTCAAATGGCGACTTTTGGACGTGTATTGGCGGGTGTTGCCGATACTTTATTGGGTTATCGTGTCACCACTGTCAAAATTGCAGATGCCCAAGCCATTGCCCTCAGTGGCAAAGAATACCACCCCATGCTGGTGTACACAGGTTATCCATCAGACAAAATTTCTGGTATGGTATTTGAATTGACGTCTGAAGAATTGATTCAGGCAGACGCCTACGAAGATGCCGCTTACGTGCGTAAACTTGGGCGGATGCTATCGGGTGGACAGGCTTGGATTTATGCGGATGTGAATGATTTGTGAATCACTTGACAGCCGCCCATAAAAAACGCCATCGAATTCGATGGCGTTTCATAATCCAAAATTAATTATTAACCCTGAGTGACCGATGCTTCCAAACGCGCAATGCGTTCTTCTAAAGGCGGATGCGTCATAAACAAACGCATCATACCGCCACGTTTACCCGAAATACCCAATGCTGCCACTTTCTCAGGCATGTGCTCAGGCTCATGTGCCGATTGCAAACGTTTTAACGCATTAATCATATTTTGACGACCCGATAAATTCGCGCCACCCGCATCGGCACGGAACTCACGTTGACGTGAGAACCACATCACAATAATCGTTGCCAAGAAGCCCAAGAATATTTGTGCCACCAAACTGCTGACAAAAAAACCAATGCCTGGACCATCATCTTCATTTTTCAAAATCACACGGTCAACGAAATTACCAATAATCCGTGAAAAGAAGAATACAAAAGTATTGACCACACCTTGAATCAAAGTCAAAGTCACCATGTCACCATTGGCCACGTGTGAGATTTCATGTGCCAGCACGGCTTCAGCTTCGGATTTGCTCATACTGCGCAACAAACCTGTGGACACAGCGACCAAGGCGTTGTTTTTGTTCGCACCCGTCGCAAAAGCATTCACATCGGGCGAATCGTAAATCGCCACCTCTGGCATACCGATGTTCGCTTGATTTGCCTGACGACGGACGGTTTCAACCAACCAATGCTCAACGTCACCTTGTGGTTGTGTGATGATTTGCGCACCGACCGACATTGCCGCCATTTTTTTAGACATCAACAGCGAGATAATTGAACCCGCAAAGCCAATAACTGCCGATGCTGCCAACAACCCAGCCATACTGCCTTGGCCACCGAGATGCTGATTCAGGCCTGTGACCTGCAACACAATTGTTATCACTGCCATAACGGCAATATTGGTCAATAAAAATAAGAAAATTCGTTTCACTGTTATCTCCAAAAAAGTGAATTAACACCGACGGATAAAGCACCGCCCTCTGCTTTTACAACCTCATTATGCAATAAATTTCCCACCCTTGCAGAGCATGTGGGGATTAACACATGGAATTCAATATGGACATACACGAAACCTCAAATCCATAGGAAAAAAACCCGCAATGCGAACACTGCGGGTTTCCATATTTTGGTGGCTTGGGGCGGAATCGAACCGCCGACACGCGGATTTTCAATCCGCTGCTCTACCAACTGAGCTACCTAGCCATTTCTCAATCTTGCATCAATCAAGAAGCGAAATTATAGGTGATTTTAGCCAAGCGGTCAATTCATTTACCAAAAATACCTCAAAAAAAATACGCTTGCTTCTTAAGCATTCAACGCGCCATTACGATTCATCGCCGCGACAAATGCCAAGAACGACGCGGTCACAATGTTCGAATGCAAACCGACACCGTAGGTGGGTGCTTGGTCGGCATGCGCGACTTGCACATAGCACACGGCTTCTTGCGCGGTATCGCCAACTTCAGGGTGGATGTCGTGTTGCGAGTACTGCGTTACCGAGAACTTCGTGCCAACCGCTTGATTCAAAGCTGAAGCGAACGCCGACAATGGTCCATTGCCTGTACCTGTGATGACTTTTTCTTCGCCGTTCACTTGTATCGTCGCTGTGACGGTTTCCACGCCATCTTCGTGCTCAATTTTGTGTTTCACATAACGCACTTTACCTTCAGGTGTGACAAACGTTTGGTTAAATACGTCATAGATTTGCTCACTGGTCAATTCTTTGCCCGTCTCATCGGCGAGCACTTGCACCGCACGCGCGACTTCAACTTGCAACAGACGTGGCAGTTCCAAACCATAATCGCGTTCGAGCAAATACGCCATGCCGCCTTTGCCCGACTGCGCGTTCACGCGAATCACTGCGTCATAACCACGACCCAAATCCGCTGGATCAATCGGCAGATACGGCACTTCCCATTTGACTGGCTCATCGCCTGCGGCAGTTTGGCGTTCTTTTTGACGGGTCAGACCTTTTTTAATCGCGTCTTGGTGCGAGCCTGAGAACGCAGTAAACACCAATTCACCCGCCCAAGGATGACGTGGACTAACGGGCAACTGCGTGCATTCTTCAACAATTTGCACCACTTCCATGATGTTTGAAAAATCAATCCCAGGATGAATGCCTTGTGACCACATATTCACAGCAAGGTTCGCCAAACACACATTGCCCGTGCGCTCGCCATTGCCAAATAAACACCCTTCCACACGATCCGCACCCGCGAGCATACCGAGTTCGGCACACGCCGTACCCGTACCGCGGTCATTGTGCGGATGCAAACTGATAATCACGCTATCACGGTTGGGAATATTTTTATGGAAATACTCGACTTGATCGGCATACACATTGGGTGTTGAAACTTCAATGGTTGCAGGCAGATTGAAAATCAATTGATTGCTCGGACTCGCGCCCCAACGCTCCATCACTGCCGTGCAGATTTCCACCGCAAAATCCGCCTCGGTCATGCTGAAGGTTTCAGGTGAATATTCCAACACCCATTTGGTTTGCGGGTATTGGGCAATGGCCGCTTTGATGTCGTCAATCGCTTTCAAAGCCAAATCGATGGTTTGCTGGCGGTTCTTTTGAAACACCACTTCACGGAACAACGGGCTGGTCGCGTTGTACACGTGCATAATCGCAATCTCAGCACCCGCCATCGCCTCAGCGGTGCGGTTGATTAAATCCGTGCGTCCCTGCATCAATGCCTGAATCGCCACGCCTTTCGGAATGCGTCCACCATCAATCAGTTTGCGCACAAAATCAAACTCAATTTGCGAGGCCGAAGGAAAACCAATTTCAATTTCTTTATAACCCAAACTGACCAACAAATCCCACAATTTCAACTTTTTATCAATGTCCATTGGGTCGATCAACGCCTGATTGCCATCGCGCAAATCGGTTGACAACCAAATCGGTGGTTGGGTCAAAACATTGTTTGGCCACTGGCGATTTTCCAATTTGATTTGCGGATATGCGGTGTATTTTTTCGCAGGGTCTAAAGTTCGAAATGTGTCGTTCATTGTGCACCTATGTGGGTTAGATTAAAACTTGGGTTTGCAAACACCATAACAAAAAACCTCGGCACAGCGTTTGCTGAAAAGATGCCGAGGTTTGAAAATTCTTGGATACTGACTAAACGGTTAAACTTTTTAGCATCCTCGATTCGCGTACGCAAACAACGGCTGGCATCTTAGCAAAGAAGCCAGCAATCGCAACGAAGCAAGAGGTTTAAAAAATTGAGTAGTCATGCGTTGAACTATAACCGAAAAAAATAAAATCGTCAAATATACTTTACGAATGCTCGCGTAAAGTCGGATACGCGCCTTTGAGATACACCGCCATTGAAATCACGGTCAGTGCAGCAGCCACATAAATCAACCATGTGCCGACCACTCGAGTATTGATGCCGACGATGACGCCGTTGAACAACAGCATCGGCAACGCGATCATCTGCACCGCGGTTTTCCATTTGCCCAATTCATTGACCGCCACAGCCGCACGCGCACCGATGCTCGCCATCCATTCGCGCAGAGCCGAGATGGTGATTTCGCGCCCGATGATAATCAGTGCAATCAATCCGTGCACGCGTTGGTCATGCACCAATACGATGAGACACGCCGCCACGAGGAGTTTGTCGGCAACGGGATCGAGAAACGCCCCAAACTTGCTGGTTTGATTCCATTTGCGCGCCAAATAGCCATCCAACCAATCGGTAACCGCCGCCCCGACAAACAACACGGTCGCCAAAACATCGCGCACCATGGCGTAGTTGTCAAATGGGGCGTAGTAAATCGCAACCAACAAGGGTATGGCGATGACCCTGCCCCAAGTCAGGAGGATGGGGATGTTAAATGGCATACTGAACTTTCTATGAAAAATGCTGTGCGCTTCATCGGCGGTATTCTAACCCAACATTTATTCGACTCGCCCATCATCGTGCAATTGTTTGTAAATTTCCTGTGCGATTTTTTCAGAAATGCCTTCCACCTGCGCCAAATCCTGCACGCTGGCGTTTTTCACACCTGCCACGCCACCAAAACGTTTGAGCAATGCGGCGCGACGTTTCGCACCCACGCCTTCGATTTCTTCGAGTCGCGAAACATTGCGGGTTTTCGCCCTCGCCGCACGCATCCCTGTAATTGCGAAACGGTGCGCCTCATCGCGTATCTGCGCAATCAGCATCAGCGCGGGTGAGAGTTTGCCGAGTTTCACAGACGCGCGTCCATCGGCGAAGACCAAAGTCTCTAAACCCACGCGCCGCCCTTCGCCTTTGGACACGCCGACCAGCACCGAGATGTCCAAGCCCAATCCTTCAAACACCTCGCGCGCAATCGACAATTGACCTTTGCCACCATCAACCAGCACCATATCGGGCATGTGTTTGGCAAAATCCTCGTGTTGCTCATTTTGCACGCTTGATAACAACTCGGCAATTTTTTCATAACGGCGTTGCAACACTTGGCGCATCGCCGCGTAGTCATCGCCCGCGGTGATGCCTTTGATGTTGTAGCGGCGGTACTCGTTGTTCTGCATCGCGTGGTGTTGATACACCACGCAGGATGCTTGCGCCGCCTCGCCTGCGGTGTGGCTGATGTCAAAACA